>Ga0116152_10000737_pt1 | contig 26921 bp, 22 predicted proteins | sample AD_UKC119_MetaG_FD_89894 | JGI IMG/M metagenome (GOLD analysis project Ga0116152, IMG submission 89894) | Active sludge microbial communities of municipal wastewater-treating anaerobic digesters from Hong Kong - AD_UKC119_MetaG | ecosystem: Engineered > Bioreactor > Anaerobic > Digestate...
ATGCCCGCAAGCGCAATGATATCGCCGTAAACGATGAATCCGAAATGAAACATCAGCATGATTGAAACAGCATGAAACACGGCGGCAAGCAGCAATGAGCGCTTATATCCCAGTGTTGCAGGAATGGAATGCAGCTTTTCCTGCCGGTCGAATTCCATATCCTGCAGTGCGTAAATGATGTCGAATCCTGCGGTCCAGAGCATCACGCCAAAGCACAGAAACAAAAGACCGGGATCGAAAGTTCCGGTGACTGCAATGAAAGTGGCTGCCGGCGCTATTCCCAGCCCCATGCCCAGAACAAGATGTGCCAGCGCTGTGAATCTTTTTGTGTAACTGTAACCAAGTATAATCAGCAATGCTACCGGGCTGAGCCACAAACACAAATCATTGATAAGTGCTGCAAGCAGAACAAACACAGCAGATGAAACAATGGTGAGCATCAGTGCTTGCGTGGGTTTTATAATGCCTGCCGGAATCTCCCGGTTTTGTGTGCGCGGATTTTTTGCATCCATCCGGTGATCGGCCCAGCGGTTGAACGACATGGCAGCTGTGCGTGCAGCGACCAATGCAAGCAGGATCCAGAGCGCTATGAGCCAGGTTGGCAATTCGTAGCCGGATTCCGTTGCAAAGAGAAATCCGATCAGCGCAAAAGGAAGGCTGAAAATGGTGTGCGAGAATTTTATCAGTCTTAGATACCGGATCATCTCAAGTGCGTTTTTCGGCGACTGATGCGGTTTGCAGTGTAAAGCAGCAATGAAATCAGCAGCAGTAACCCTGATACTATGGTCATGCCGCGTCCGATATAATCTCCGTTTTTGGCATAAAAAGTAATGACATCGTTTGCATTGACGGTGTTTCTGATCACATCGCGGGTCCAGTATTCTGTGCGCTGAATGACATCGCCGCGCTGATTGATGAAGCACGAAATGCCCGTGTTGGCCGCACGCGCAATGGATCTCCGGGTTTCAACCGCTCTGAGTCTTGAATACACAAAATGCTGACGGTGGCCTCCGGTATTTTTCCACCAGCCGTCGTTGGTTAGAATAAAAATAATTTGAGCGCCATTGGAAACAAATTCAGTTACGAATTCTCCATAAACGCTTTCATAGCAAATAACAGCACTGACTGGCACCACGCCTTTTGTGTAAACGGTTCTGTCTTTGCTTTTTCCAAGAGTCCCGATGGTGCCTCCCAGATCGATGGCTAGTTTCTCAATCGGTTTTATCAGATGTACGAATGGCATTTGTTCAACACCGGCCACCAGCTTGCTTTTGTGATATGTAACCGGAACGCCGAGCGAATCCATAAATAATGCGGTGTTGTATGCTTCGTAATACATTTGGCTATTGTATCGTCTTGCAGCTGCTGTAAGTGGCTCATTGGGCTTCAGCATGCGAAAAGTTCCTGCGCCTGAAATGAAATGTGATTCTGGCGAATAGTGAACCAGAAACTCCTTTATTTTCATTATGCTGAGCGAGTAATGGAATTCATCCTCAAACATACCTTCCTGTAATACGCTTTCTGGTGCAACAATGAAATCGACACTCGAATCTACCATGCTTTTGCTTTGCTGCGTGAATAGGCGATCCATCACTTCAGGTACTTTCAGCGTGTATTCTTCGGTATAGGGATTCAGATTGGGTTGCAATAAAACGATGTCAACCGGATTTGATTTTTCCTCGTAAGTGTAATATCGCCAGAAAGACCACGCAGAGGGGAGGACAAATATTAATAATACTGAAACAATGAGCGTATTTCTGCCGCGCGCACAGATTTTCTTTTTAAAAAGACACGGGGCAATCAGAAGAAAAAGCAATATGTTTATAACCCAGATCCAGAGCGAACCTCCGTGTACTCCTGTAATTTCATACCATTGAACCCAGGACACACGCGAAGCGAAAACATTTCCAAGTGTAAGCCACGTCCACGACAAATCCCAGTCCTGATGCAGGAATTCAAATGCAATCCATAAAACAGGCAATATGGCAATTCCGACAATCTGGTTTTTAAGTTGCAGACGGATAAATGCTGAGAACTGTACCACGAGCGCCATCAGGAGACTGTTTACAAGGATGGCGAATAACGCACCGACTTCGGTGGAATTCCAGATCCAGTAAGTAGTGGCAGCGTTCCATAAAACAAAAGTGATGTAACTGTAGCGGAAAGTGGCCATTAGTCTGAATCTGTCAGGATTCTGCCGGATTTGTTCAATAACCATCAGCAATGGAATCAGGGCAATAAAAATCAGAAACGGAAATCCCCGCAGCGGCCATGCAAGGCTCAATAGTAGCGCTGACAAAAAACTGAGAAGAATCAGATGTTTTTTCTTCAGATCCTGCATATTCTTTTTTTTGCGAAGTTACAAAATTGATGACTAATCACGTTTTGTCCAACCAATCATTCCTTGTATCTTTGCAAAAAAAATTCAGACTTATGCCCGAATTATCCGAACAGGAAATCCTGCGCCGCGAAGCGCTGACCCAATTACATGAACTTGGCATTGATCCTTACCCAGCAGCATTGTATCCCGTTACCGCTTACTCAGGTGAAATATTGAATGAATTTGAATCCAATCCTGATAAGTTTAAGGAGATTTCCATTGCCGGGCGTATCATGACGCGCCGTATCATGGGTGCTGCCTCGTTTGCAGAGATTCAGGATGTGCAGGGACGTATTCAGGTGTATTTCAAACGCGATGATTTGTGCCCGGGCGAAGACAAGACTTTGTATAATACCGTTTTTAAAAAACTGCTCGATATTGGCGATATCATTGGTGTTAAGGGATTTGCTTTTATAACACAGACCGGTGAAATTTCGGTTCATGCGCAGTCATTCACATTGCTAAGCAAATCGGTGAAACCACTTCCCATTGTCAAGGAAAAAGATGATAAGATTTACGATGCATTCACCGATCCGGAACAGCGCTACCGCAACCGTTCGCTTGATCTGATCGTCAATCCGCAGGTACGTGATACTTTTGTGAAGCGTTCGATGCTCACCAATTCCATGCGTGAATTTCTTACAGCTAAAGGATATCTCGAAGTTGAAACACCTATTCTGCAACCCATTTACGGAGGTGCAGCTGCGCGGCCTTTTACAACTTTTCACAATACACACCAACAGACTCTTTATCTCCGGATTGCTGATGAATTATATCTGAAACGTTTGATTGTAGGCGGCTTTGACGGAGTTTTTGAATTCGCGAAGGACTTCCGTAACGAAGGGATGGACCGATTCCATAATCCTGAATTCACGCAGATGGAGCTCTATGTAGCGTATAAGGATTACAACTGGATGGCTGAACTGGTGGAGGAAATGGTGGAGAAAATTGCCATTGACCTCACAGGTTCTACCATTGTGAAAGTCGGAGAAAATGAAATCAATTTCAAACGCCCATGGAAGCGGCTCACAATGTTCGAAGCCATTCATGAATATACCGGCATCGATATTTCTGAGATGGATGAGGCTGCTTTGCGCGAGACCGCATGCAAGCTTAATATTCAGACCGATCCTTCGATGGGAAAAGGTAAACTGATTGATGAGATTTTTGGTGAAACCTGCGAAGGCAAGCTGATACAGCCGACTTTCATCATGGATTATCCGGTTGAGATGTCACCGCTGGCAAAGAAACACCGCAGCAAACCCGGACTGGTTGAGCGTTTCGAAGCTATCGTGAATGGTAAAGAAATCTGTAATGCCTACAGCGAGCTCAACGATCCGATTGACCAGCGCAAGCGCTTTGAAGAACAACTCGAATTGGGCAAGCGCGGTGATGAAGAAGCCATGATGCTTGACGAAGATTTTCTGAGTGCCATTGAACTGGGAATGCCGCCTACCGCCGGACTTGGAATAGGTATCGACCGTCTGACTATGATCATGACCAACAGTCCTTCGATTCAGGATGTATTGTTTTTCCCTCAGATGAGACCGGAAAAAAAGAAAGAGGTATTCACACCCGAACAATTGATTGAAGCTGGTGTTCATGCCGACTGGGCTCCGGTGCTGATTAAAATGAACATCAATTCAGTGGAGGATTTGAAAAATGCAAATCCGAACAAGCTGTTCAATGATCTGGGCGGAATGCGCAAAAAGCTGAAACTGGAAATTGCCATGCCCACACTGGATGATGTGAAGCGCTGGTGCGGTCAGTAACACGCAGCTGTGCGAAGTATAAACTTCGCACAGCGCTACTAACTTCGCACAGCGCTGCCAACTTTGTAAAGCGATTAAATTCTTTTGCTATGAGCATAGGTAAACAAGCTGTTTTGGTCATAATGGTTTTATTGCTGGCCGTATGCGCTTCGGCACAGGATAAGGTGCGTGAAGGCGAGGTCCGGAGCGATACGGTTGTATCATTGCTGCAGGTGATTGATGATCCGGTTTCGGTTGTTTTATTCAGAAATGACAGTTATGTGATATCTGCTTCTTTCACGCAATTCAGGACGAATCTGTCTGAATGGATCAGTAATAATCCAGGCATTCCGGGCGATGAAAAATTGCTGGAACTTGTTGATAAGGCCGCCATCAGTGGAAAAGTGATTGATGCCGCTCAGATAGCAGAGAAGAGCAGTCTTGTACTCAGACTGAAATACAGAATGGCTGATTTATTGCAACAGGGCCAATGTATGATTTATGATAAAAAGAAATATGGTCCGGTTGCCAATGTTACTGTACAGAAATATGTGTATGATTGTGGTCCTCTGTGCGGTGAAAGCGGCCGAAGATTTTTGATCGGGACTACTTTGATTTTTGAAGTTATTGACTGGATCAGATAAAAAAATTGCACGGAATTAAAAAAACCCCGCACAATTTTTATAAGCGCTATTCGTATTAATTGGGCTATTATTGCATTGATTGGCTGGTTGACCAATAAATGAGAGCTGTATTAATCAGAATCCAAACAATATTGGCGAGAAATGATTTTCCCCAGGAGCATTTCCAGATCATTTTTCCAACAGTAATATACACAATTGCTGAAAGAACAAGTGCAAATAGACTGAGCATTGTGAGTCCAAGTTCTGCCAATTGTTTGTCGAAAACAAGTAAGACAAGATATACAACTGCACTTGAGATGAGGCAGATGAGTGCGGAGTTGAGATACTTTGCTGTTTCAATTTTTGCCAGTCCGCGGGCTAGTCCCCAGAGAATGAGTCCGCCAATTGCTGCGCTCACAAGGAGCATAATAATGAAAGTGGTAATGATTGCGCCTTCCATAGTTTTTTTTTTTAATATCCTACTCGTTTGGCTTTTCGGATTACGCCCTGACAAATGTTTCTGTCAGAAAAGTGTTTATTAAGTTCAAAATTATATTTTATTAGATTAATTCCTTCAGTAGATATGTTATATTAATGTAAAAATGAATAGTTATCAACAAAATAGTTCATTTGATTCACAATTTGCAATGCGATCAATCTGGTTTTGACAATTTTTCCGGAAGGTTTTATTGAAGCGATATGATATCGGTGCCCGGCTTGAGATACCAGCTTCGGATGCCCAGTTTTTCTGCTGCATCGGTATTGATGGATGTATCATCAATGAAAAGTGTCTCATTTGCATGGAGTCCGTTTTCATTCAGAATGAGATTGAAAAAACGATCTTCGGGTTTACGCATGCCAACCAGAAATGAATAATAAGCTTTTTCGAAGAGTGCGTCAAGTCCGCTGATACCATAGGTTTTGCGAATAATTTCCTGATACTCTTTGTAATGAATAATATTTGTATTGCTCATTAAAAAAAGACGGTATTTTTTGCCAAGTTCTTTGAGCAATTCAAAACGATGGCGCGGCAAATCAAACAGCATGGCATTCCATGCATCGATGATCTGTTGCTGTGTAACAGAGGCCGGAAATAATTCAGATGCTTTATTGAGAAATTCTTTTTCATCAATTTCTCCTCGGTCAAATAAATCAAAAAAACCTATCTGGTGATACTGCCCGAATGTCTGATCAATATTTTTAAGGCCAAGCTTTACAAATTCGCGTTGGGTAATTGTAAAATCAACATCGAGAATCACGCCCCCAAGATCAAAAATGATGTTTTTAATTCCGTTCAGATTGCTCATTTTCTGCTACAATTTTTTTCAGTTCTTTCAGTACATCGTTTTGATGTATGTTTTTCAGAAATGGTTTTCCATTGACCCAGATGTCCACATGATTGGGTTTTGACCCAAGAATGCCGTACTTCGCTCCGGCCATTTCACCGGGACCGTTTACAATGCATCCCATGACGGCAAAATGTACGCCTTTTAAATGCGCAAAAGTTTCTTTTACTTGTCTTAAAACATTTTCGATGTCATAGGTTGTTCTTCCGCATGAAGGACAGGATGTAAAGCTGGCTTTTGATATTCTTCGGTTCGTAACTTGCAATAAATCAATTGCGTGGTCGTAGTGCTTGCTTGTTCCGGTTGAAGCATTGATATTGATTGCATTGCCACAGCCATCTGCAAGAATGGATCCGGCAACCATTGAAAATGTGCTTATCGTACAGTCTCCGGGGTTCCATTGAAGCAATAATTCTTCGTTTGGGTGAGTTAAGTATTGCTTTCGCAAAAAATTGATGTTTATGTTTGAACTTTGAAAGACAGTAGCTGTATTGACGATGGGTTTAATCTGAGAATTTGTTTCCGTATTATTCAGATAGTGTTCAAAGGGATTTGCAAGTGCAAAGAATTTTTCCGTTGTTTTTTTGTCTGTCTGATTTTGACTTGCCGTTTCGATGATTTCCTTAGCCACAGGAATCTCATTTTCGGGTATCTCGGTTAGCGAAACCCTTATGGTATCACCAATTCCATCCATTAGCAGGGACCCGATTCCGGCAGCCGATTTCATTCGGCCGTCTTCGCCTTCACCTGCTTCGGTTACTCCGAGATGAATGGGGTAGTCAAAGCCGAGTTCAATGGATCGTTGCGCCAGAAGCCGGTTTGCGTGAATCATGGTTTTCACATCGCTGGCTTTAATTGAAATTACCAGGTTGTGAAAATGTTCATCATGAAACAACTGAATGAATTCCAGTGCCGATTCAACCATACCTTGTGTTGTATTTCCATAGCGATCTATGACTCTGCGGTTGAGCGATCCACCGTTGATTCCTATTCGCACAGCCGTTCCGTATTGGCGGCAAACCTGAATCAGCGGTAAAACTGTTTCTTTTATTTCATTCAGTTCCTGTTGATATTCAGATTCGGAATACTGTAGTTTTTTGGGGAATAAATCGACAAAATTGCCTGGATTGATGCGGATTTTTTCAACTCGGCGTGCGGCTTCAACAGCTATTTCGGGGTTGAAATGAATGTCGGCAGCCAATGGTTTTTTATACCCGGAAGAAGACAGTTGCAAGCGAATATCGGATAAATTTTTTGCTTCGGCAATATTGCGGGCAGTCATTCTAACAAGTTCTGCGCCGGCATCAAAAATGCGTTTGCATTGTTCAACTGTCGCTTTAACATCGCAGGTGGGTGTATTTGTCATTGATTGAATGCGAACCGGATTGCCGCCTCCAAAACTGGTTTCTCCAACCAATACTTCGCGGGATTTAAAACAAAACCATGAATTTTCCATTGAGGATTTCATGGTTCAAAATTAGATAAAAAAACCGAAAGGATTAACTATTCTTTGATTTCAAGGTTGTCGAGTTTTTCTTTTGAAAGTGCCTCATCATCGTTGATGATGGAGTTGAATTCCGACGCTTCGGCTTCGGCATCGAGCTCCGAATTGTCCGGTTGCGGACCTTCAGGTATTTCATCGGATTCAGGTTCAAATCCAGCAGGGTATCTGCCGCTGTTTGCTTCCAGTTGCAGCCGGGCAAATTCACGGGCTCGGCGTGATTGGTGAATGGCTCTCATGTATTTTCCTTCGAGAAACAGCATAATGGCTATATTCTGATGGACAACTGCTTTTTTCAGATTGCCGGTGAAAACCTGATTGGCAATGGTGGATTTATGGGCTGCATAAATGACAATGGCTGACCGGTTGACGACTTTTTTTGCTTTTTCTTTCATTACTGGCTGTGCCTGAACGGATGCACCCATGAATAAAAAAACGAATGAAAAAATGACCGGTATTAATGCAATGCGTTTCATTGGTTTGAAATTTTCTGCAAGATAGTACTTTTTTTGAAAAACCGGTTGTCATCAAATTTTATACCAGTGAGTAAAATCTATTGAAGAATTTGAAACAATCCGAAAGGTTATTACACAATTATTTTATATTTTAGCACTTTGTATCAGCCGATGAAAAAACTGTTGCCACTGTTATTTTTTTTATGGTGCTGTTCTGTTGTGCAGGCTCAGTTTATTCTGTCTGAAGAAGCCCGGTTTCAACTGAACCCGCCTGCCTTTTCTGATTCATGTTTGCCTGCCTTAAGTATCCCCGGATTATTTCCGGTTATTGATCTGGAGCCATCGCGCTTGGATGGGGATGATCGCGGAAGCTGGTTTCGGGAAAAGGTTTTTTACGATCATTTTGTGAAAATAAATGATGGCTCCCGATATGAATTTTTTCTTGATCCTGTTTTTGATTTCAGGGCTGGAAGCGAAGATAAAAATCAGCTTTATAAAAACACACGTGGCTATATATTGAATGGTCGGATTGGTGAAAATTTTTTTGTTCGCTCTGAGTTTTACGAAACACAGACAAAATTGTCTGATTATGCTGCAGCATGGGTAGATACCATGAAATTCATCCCTGGAATGATTCGTATGAAACCCTTTGGTATCAACGGTTTTGATTATGGTGTTGTTTTTAGTCAGATCATGTGGCAGCCGTTTAAAAACTATGGTGTTCGTTTGGGCTACGATCGTTTTCACTTTGGCAAAGGTTATCGCAGCATGATTCTCTCAGATGCTTCGCAGGCATATCCATTTTTGATGAATACTTTGACGCATGGAAAATGGAGTTTAAATCACAATATAGCTTCGCTGCATAATCCCGATTTCAACAATAGACTCAATGTTCCATTATCTGAAAGTGGCGTGTATCAGCAGAAATGGTTTTCGTTTACATATTTGACATATAGTCCGAAAAGCTGGCTGAATCTGGGTTTGTTCGAATCAGTCGTTTTTATGCCTGCCGATTCCACCGGCATTTCTTTTTACCCCATGTCCATGTTCCCATTGCCTTTGGCTCGTACCATTGCCGTAGAATCCAAAGGGCTGCATCATGCCATGATTGGCTTCCAGGCCGATGCTACATGGGAAGAGCAATTAATTTTTTATACTCAAATTGTAGCTGATAAAATTGACTTTTCAAAGCTGAAATATCAGCAGGGAATTCAGGGAGCAATACAATTAGGTGTAAGATTGATTGTGCCAGAAGGAGGATATGTCTTTAGCGAATTCAATCTGGCCACCAACAATGTTTACACATCGTCGCATGCCTGGACGTCGTACACAAGCAATGATCAGCCACTCGCGCATCCGACCGGACAGCAGTTCAAAGAAATTATCTGCGGTTTTCATTGGCGTGAAAATCCGTTTTTGCTTGATATCAGTTTCAATAATATATGGGCAGGTGCATTGCCTGTAACCGATAATTACCTTCGAGCCGATAGTTACACCGATGTATTACTAACCGGTTTTTACGAGCCCATCAATCGTCCCGATCGTGTGATGCATCTGGGTTTTACAGTAGCATATTTCATTAATCATGTCACTAATTTTGCTGTCTTTGCAGGCATGCATTATCGCAACTATCACAGCACACTTTCTGTGACACCCGATAATTCGCTCACCTACGAAATTGGACTCCGGCACATGATCCGCAAACAATATTATGATTTTTTCTAGATGAAAATTGTCTGTTTGTCAATATTAATCCTGATTGTATTATGGCTGCCTGCGCAGGTCCCCAGTTCTCCTTCGGTTGTTGCAATGGAGATGAATGTAAGTGCAATGCACCGGCCATTCAAAGACAGCATTGGAACTGCACACTCATCGTTGAACAATTTTCAATTGGTCAATAATCAAAGTTCTGACACTGAGAAAATATTTTTCATTGAGCCAATTGCTTCAACGGAAATCATGTTTGGCAGTGACTTTGCACATATGTCCGGTGCAGGAGTCAAAATGACTTTTGAGAAAAATAAATTTTCAGCAGTCATGTTGCCGCAAAGCGATTTCGCAGATTATCCTGGTTTCGTTGGTGAAAAATTTGACAGCATGAATGTATTTCCGTATAAGGGAAAATCATTGATTTCATCAGGAAATGCAAGCGGAGTACTGTCGGTTCCTTTGTATATGAAATATGAACTGAGCAGATTTTTTTCGCTTGAAGGCGGTAATGGGAAGGCGTTTCTGGGCGATGGTTACCGATCGATGATGCTCTCCGATCAAACAGCTGAATATCCTTTTGCTAGAATTGTTGCCAATCTGAAGCAGATAAAATATATGCATCAGATTTCGCGTTGGCGACAGGAATTGAGCGATGGAAGCAATGAAACAAAATTCGCCGCTACGCATTATCTGAGCTGGATGATTACAAAAAAACTAAATTTTTCTGTTTTCGAATCGGTTATCTGGAGGTCCGAAGATAGTGTCAGGCAGCGGGGTTTCGAATGGTTGTATCTGAATCCTGTCATGTTTTTCCGCCCGGCCGAATTTGCATTGGGCTCGCCCGACAACAATGTGTTAGGTGGAAATATTTCATGGAATTTATTTTCGAAAACAAAAGTATATGGACAGTTTGTACTGGATGAATTTTTTATTTCCGAAATCAAAAACTGGCTTAAACATCTTTTGAAACCTGATGATGCCGCAATACAATATGGGGCGTGGGTCAATAAACAGGCCTTTCAGGTGGGTGTAAAATCGATGGATGTTTTCGGAATGAAAGGTTTTAATTGTCTTTCCGAATTCAATTATGCGCGTCCATACATTGGCAGTCACCGCGATCCGATGCTGAGCAACACGCATATGAATCAGCCGGTGGCGCATCCTTTTGGTGCGAATTTTTACGAATTTGTTTTTCGGTCCGAATACAAAAAAACAACATGGTCGGCGCATCTGAACATGATGTATTATCTGACCGGACTTGATTCTGCAGGCACACATTGTGGACAGAATCTGCTGCAATCAACGTTTGATTCACCACTAAATAATGGAAATATTCCGGTGCAGTATTATGGAAATGCTGTCGGACAGGGCGTCCGGCACGATGTTGTATTCATCAATGCGGAGTTTCGTAAGAATTTATTTTGGAACAGTAACATATTAATCTGGCGCATCGGTGCTATGTATCGTTTTGATAAGTCAGCATTGATCAATGCTTCGGACAAATATATTTATACCGGAATTTTCTTCAATATGCTTCCGGATGAATGGAATATGCGTTGAAATCAGAAATTGAAAACTGCAAAAGATTGCAGAAAAGTATAAATACTGGATAACCAGATAATCAGATAGATTACTGATCCTGGCATCAATCGCATCATGAATGGCCATTTTCGTTCGCGCACGGCAAATTTAGGTTTTGGTCTGATTGCTTCAATGAGCCATATGATAACAAGACTGATTATCCAGATTGGGATGAGGCCGTATAAAAGAACAAACCATGTGAGCGCCCGCAGGGTAGGGAAATGTCCATCGAGAAAAATAATTGTTCCGGGTTCCTTGCGCAGAATAGTTGAGTTGACGAGTTTAAAGAAATTCTTGCGGTCAAGCAATCGTCCATCATCACTGAGATATGAAAAATTGAGTTTATTTGTGAGGACAATATTTGAGTCTTTTGACAATCTGAACCAGGCAATGGGAAATTCATTCTCCGACATAAAAATCTGTTGTCTGTTTGGCTCTCCGGGCTGATGAATAACCAGTTTGCCGGATTCAGTAATGAATGGTAATGTGTCACTGACATCTGCTTTGAAAAGTCGTCTGCTAATTGAACCCGCTTGCATGGATGTTTCGTCCGATTCAAGAATCAGTATTGTTTTCTGATTGCCGATAATGTTGAACCAGATGCAATTGGTTGGTTTTGGTTTGCTGATTTTTTTTTCGCTGAAATTGTTTTTGCCGATCATCAACAGCGTGTCGGGATATGGTTTTTGTGGTACCAGGCCTGAGATAGAGTAATCAAATTGTTTTTGAACTTTGTGATGGCTTTTGTTCAGAATTCCCGGGAAATCCGGAAATACCGCCCTTTCATCGAAGATCAGAAAATTGGTTTTGTTTTTCGAACCCAGTAAAATCCATTTTTCGTCTTTTTGATGGAAATCGGTACTGAGAAGAAAACGCCATTTATCGTTTTCGGGCCATGCTCCAACTATTTCACAGATACGGTCAAAAAAACCTGGCAGCTCGTATTTTCTGAAATCGACGACTGTATCATCAATGGAGGCAATCGATCCGACTAGTTTTTTTTGGCGACCGAAAACAATTTCGGGTTGGTTTTTGATGTAGTGAACTGCTTTAATATCGGCAGGGGCAGTGAATATAAGTCCGGGAGCTACCAGCGAGTCGAAATGAATGATTTTAACGATGGAGTCGGAAGCCAATCCTACAATGGTCAGCGAAGAATCAGGAGCTGATAAAACGGCTATCAATGAATCGAACTGATGCGAAATCGGGAAAGGGAAATGCACCACGGATTGTTTTTCGTGGTCTGTTTTCCATAGCCCGCTTGCGAGAATTTTATTGTCTTTGTTTTGCGAAATAAAGCCAATAAATGCCCCCTGGTAATGAATGCCATAGGGTATTTTGCTGGAGAAGTAGGCCGAATCAGGGTTGGCGCCTGTCGGATGTATCATGCCATCACCCTGATACGCCTCTTTCCGGATTAGTAAAATTATCCAGAGAGCAAAAAACAGAACAATGACTAAAATGTTTAGAATCCTGACAATTCGCATGGGGGCAAAGGTAATGATTTACGATAAATGATTTTAGATATTCGATTTGCGATTTGAAAGACATCGAATGCATATTGGAAGGACGACGCGGTGTATGAGTTGTGCAGACCGCTCCATCACATAATCTGTCAGATTCACCAATGACGGATCGCCGTTTACTGCTTATGACGAGACCTACTTGACCTCGACTTCAAAAATACTGGCTACTGACGACTCACAACTGACCACTAATTATTATCTTTGCCGGCTACTGATGAAGAAATACAAATACGTTATTTTTGATCTCGATCGCACATTGTGGGATTTTGATCGGGTGTCGCATGAAGTGCTTTCAGAGCTGTTTCTGGAGCTTGTACAGCCACATACTCAATATTCGTTTGAATATTTTCACCAGAAATATGCTGTTATCAATTCTGGTCTTTGGGAACAATACCGGCGCCATGAAATTAAAAAGGAAGTGCTGCGGGTAAAACGATTTTCGCTTGCCCTCGAAGAAATAGGACTCGACCGGCCATGGATTGCCAATGAACTGGCCGATGAGTATGTGAAGCGTACCGCCGATCACGCTTATTTATTTCCGGGAACGTTGGAATTGCTCAGTTATCTAAAAGAGAAAGAATATATTCTTTCTGTTATGACCAATGGTTTTAAAGAAGCGCAATATCCTAAAATTGCGCGCAGCGGGCTGGGGCCTTATTTTGAATATCTTTTCATTTCGGAGGAAATAGGATTCAATAAGCCGGATATCCGCATTTTTGAATTTGCGTTGAAGAAAATGGATGCAATGCCCAATGAGGTCATTTTTGTCGGTGATGATTATGAGGTCGATATCGAAGGAGCTGCTGCTGCCGGCATGGATCAGGTGTTTTTCAATCCGCACACAGGGCCATCTGATAATGGAAAACCTGCAACCTACCGCATTTCGGAGCTGGCTGAGCTGATGAAAATTTTATAACAGCTGTGCGAAGCAGCAGCTGTGCGAAGTTTCCAATCAAAGCTGTGCGAAGTTTTCAACTTCGCACTACTGCTTTAAAAATCGCACGGTTTCGAAAACATTGTCGCCACTGAGCTGCAGCAGATAAATTCCGGCCGGTAACTGCGATACATTCAGTGTTGTAAAACCATTTTCAAAACAGCTTTGCATGAGTGTTCTGCCTGAAAGATCCATTATTATCAACATGCCATGATCGGCTCCCCTGAATCCATTAACCTGTAATATATCCGTTGTCGGATTGGGATAAACACTCAGTTTTGGAGCATCTGTATTTTCTATATCAAGTGTTGTATGTTGAAATTTTTTGAAAAAATTCCAGATTTCGATGCTGTATGAAATGTCGTTGACGCCCGGTATAAGCCAGGTGTGATCGGCATCGTTGATTTTATAAAACCATACTTCAGAATTTAAATCACCGTTTAAGTATTTATAAAGATCCACGCTCATGCTGTCTGCAGCTGTATTTGGCAATGCTGTATGAACAGCCGGAGTGTCGCAGTTGTTGAAGTTTGCCCAGAAATTCACCAGCTCTTCGGCATCATTACCATATGCATTGCCGGTATAGGCAACGGTTCCATCGGCGGTGCCGTGAAAATGAGCAACTGGTGTTGCCCTGAAAGGATTGCAGGTGCATGAAGCTCCAATGGTTCCGGCAACAGAAGCAATGGCACAGATGCGCGTTCCAAGCTGGCAGGCCAGACGGTTGGACATGAAACCGCCCATGGAGAAACCAGTTGCGTAAACCCGCGTCAGATCTATATTGTATATAGCTGCAGTGGAATCAATCAATGCACTTATAAATCCGATATCATCTACTGTTGGATTCAATGTTATGCCCATGTAACTGGCGCCGCTGTTCCATGCTGTGCCATATGGGCTGCTCATGGCCTGTGGATATAGCGTTATAAATTGTGCAGAATCCGACAACAAGTGTATTCCGATGTTGCTGAAGTTGGTCATGTTGTCGCCGAGGCCATGCAGACAGATTACCAGCGGAACCGGATTGGAACCGGTGTAGGAACCAGCCACGAATTCTTTGTATTGGCGCGAAACACCTCCCACCTGAATGGTTTTAGTGGTCTGCGCAATCAATGAAAAAGACAATACGGAAAATACAATGGCTAACAATCTGGTTTTCATAAGCAAATTTTTTCAAAGATAAATATTTTTGCTACAAATGTGCAGAGGATGAATGGTTTTAAATATACATTCCGTCTTTTCTTCAAATCATATGCTCCGCATTTTTTTGTCCCCGGGGTGGAGTTTATCCCGCTGCCTCCTTCGATACGTCGCAAGCCACTTTTTGAAAAAGAGCAATGGATGCGACACTGCTAATGAACACAAATGCTTAAAATTCTGAAAATCAATAAAAAAGTTTAATGAAGTTCCCGGTCTCCGCTTGTCCACAAGCTTTGCCGGTGGAAGCTGGAATCTCATCTTATACTACAGACATTTTTTTGTTGATTTTCACTGCCTCCTTCGATACTTCGCAAGCCATTTCACAAGAAGCGCTACATGAGCGAAACTCAGGATGACAGCGACTTAAAGTGCCATGTGTTATTCAGGTTGCAAAACGTGTTTTGCTGGTGCTTGTCGCGTAATGTCAGCATGACTGCACGCGGGTCTCAGGATGACAGCGGGCGGGACATCTTGAGCTTGACCTCCCTCCTTTTCGGGTGCTGCGCGCGTTTTACCCGGGGTAGCGGAATTTATCACGCCATAGGCGTGACTTCTTGCCGCAACCATCACGTGAAACGTGATAAATGGGCTACCAATATGTAAGTCCGGAGTTTACTCCGCTGAGGCGGAGGACTATCTGAAGGTACTCCGTAGCTTCTCTGACGGCTTCGCCACTTAAACTTGTTCTTGTCCTCGACCTTAACCTGGGCGCGCGTCTCCCGCTTGCAACCATGTAAAACAGCTTGTCACGTTTTACGTGATGGCAAGCTGTTTTACGTTGACGCGTGACCATTGCCTCAAGCTCCGCTTGATCTGCTTTTATGCATTCCGATGGCATGGTGGATGGCGTCTTCGCCAAAGCGGCGGCGGATTTTATCGAGCGACTGATAGAGGCGCGTGAGCTCGGGTGTTTCGTCAAACAGGTCCAGCTGCTGGTTCCCGCCTATGAGTTCACTGAATCGTATTCCGATAAGTCGCACCCTGAGACGTCTGGAGAACAGTTTGCCGAAGATGTCTTTTACGTTTTGCACCAGCACATGATCGAAAGCTGTGTATGGAATTCGTTTTTGCATGGTATGTGTTTCGAAATCGGCATAGCGGATTTTTACCGTCACGGTGCCGGTCAGGCGGTTGTTTTTGCGCATGCGGAATGCCAGCCGCTCCGTCATGGAAGAAAGTATGCGTTCCATTTCGGCGCGGTCGGTTACATCAGTTTCAAATGTGGTTTCGGTGCTCATCGATTTGGCATCTTCGTAGGGCACCACGGGTGTATCGTCCTGCCCATTGGCCTTCTTCCAGAGCATGAGGCCGTTGGAGCCCAGCACGCGGGTAAGCAGCACCGGTGGCATGTTGCTGAGTACGCCAATATTGACAATGCCCATGGAGCGGAGCAGATGGGCCGTTTTTTTTCCAAGCATCGGTATTTTCTGAATGGGCAGCGGATCGAGAAAGGGTTTGATGGCGGGTTGCGTTATGTGAAGCTCTCCATTGGGTTTGGCTTCGCCGGTAGCGATTTTGCTCACGGTTTTATTCACCGACAATCCGAATGAAATGGGCAGTCCGGTTTCATTGATGATGCGTTCGCGCAGTTCGTGAGACCATTTCAGGGTGCCGAAAAAGCGATCCATGCCGGTCAGATCGAGATAAAATTCGTCGATACTGCTTTTTTCGTATAATGGCGCTCCTTCGCGGATGATGTCGGTTACCATGCGCGAATAGTAGGAATATCGCTCCATGTCGCCACGGATGACAATTGCATCGTTGCAAAGCATGCGCGCCATTTTCATGGGCATGCCCGAATGGACGCCGAAGGCCCGGGCCTCGTAGCTGCACCCCGAAACGACAGCCCGGTCACTTCCGCCGCCCACCATGACAGGTTTCCCAATTAAAGCGCTGTTCTCTTTTCGCTCTACCGAAACAAAAAACGTGTCAAGGTCAATATGTAGGACAGAGCGATCCATATCATGATTAGAAAATAGCCAAATTCAACGATAATAATATAGGCATATTTTTGAAACGTTCTGACGATTGTTGAAAAATATTTTTCTGGCACGGATTGCAAATTCGCGCCAGAAAAGGATAAAAAAATGTGGAGACGTTGAATTTCAGCGTCTCCACATATTCTTTGAAATAAATAAAATTATTTCGCGTAAGAGACCGCGCGGGTTTCGCGGATAACCGTAATTTTGATTTGACCGGGATAGGTCATGGATTCCTGAATTCGTTTGCTTAAATCGAGCGAGAGTTGGGTAGCCGCGCCATCGCTGATTTTTTCAGCACCGACGATTACACGCAATTCGCGTCCTGCCTGAATGGCGTAGGTTTTCTGCACGCCTTCGTAGCTCATGGCAATGGCTTCGAGATCATTGAGGCGGTTGATATAGCTTTCGACTACTTCGCGACGTGCTCCGGGACGTGCGCCCGAGATGGCATCGCAGGCCTGAACGATAGGTGCAATCAACGAAGTCATTTCGATGTCTTCGTGGTGAGCTCCAATGGCGTTTACAATTTCAGGATGCTCCTTGTATTTTTCGGCCAGCTTCATACCTAATTGTGCATGCGGCAGATCGGGCTCATTATCGGGTACTTTTCCGATGTCGTGTAACAAACCTGCACGTTTGGCCATTTTGGGATTGAGTCCCAGCTCAGCAGCCATAGTGGCGCAAAGGTTGGCTACTTCTTTACTGTGCTGCAAAAGGTTTTGGCCATAGGATGAGCGATACTTCATTTTTCCGACCAGACGCATCAGCTCGTGGTTCATGTTGTGAATACCCAGGTCAATGAGTGTTTTTTTACCGGTTTCGATAATTTCCTGTTCAATATTGGCTTTCACTTTGGCAACCACTTCTTCGATGCGGGCCGGGTGAATACGTCCGTCGGACACGAGTTTTTCGAGTGCCTGGCGGGCAATTTCGCGGCGTACAGGATCGTATGCTGACAGAATGATGGTTTCAGGGGTATCGTCGATAACGATTTCAACACCTGTAGCTGCTTCGAGTGCTTTGATGTTCCGACCTTCGCGACCTATTATACGACCTTTGATTTCGTCGTTGGCAATCGGGAATGAAGAGACGGCATTTTCACCGGCATGATCAGTGGCGGTGCGCTGAATGGTTTCGATGATAATTTTTCTGGCTTCGCGGTGGGCATTGATCTTTGCTTCTTCGACAATGTCCTTTACATGGCTCATGGCCTCAATTTTCGCTTCTTCCTGCAGTGAATTTACCAATTGTGTACGCGCTTCATCAGCCGACATTCCAGAGACAGCTTCTAATTTTTCAACGCTTTCTTTGTGTAATTTGCTGACATCTTCGAGCTTTTTATTGATGATTTCGGTTTGCGCTGTCAGATTGTCTTTAAGAGTTTGAGATTCTTTGTGTCTGCGTTGAATTTCTTCGTTGCGTTGGTTCAGCGTCATTTCGCGCTGTTTGAGTTTGTTTTCGATGCTTAGTATCCGTTTGTTCTGCTCCTGATTACGTTTTTCAATTTCAGATTTCATCTGAATAAACTTCTCTTTGGCTTCGAGGATTCTTGTCTGTTTAATCATATCCGCTTCTTTATTGGCGTCTTCAAGAAGATTTTTTTTCTTCCTTTCGGCGCTTTTGCGGAAAATGAAAGCCCAGAGAAGAATTGCAATCACAAGGACCACAACTTCCAGTACTAACATTAACACATTGTTTTCCATAGTTCTTTTTCGTTTAAGTAAAAAACCCGCATAGTCATCAGGGAGTTTCAAACCCCCGATAAAAATGTTTTGGAGTCAACCAGTGCATTCAGACTTCCAATGATTCCACGGAGGAATTCCTTTCGGATTTGGCCTGTCTTAGGGCGCTATGAGTCTTCTCCGAGATTGATTCTGTTGAGGTTTATCAACCATAAAAACTGATGAACTACGCGGGTCGTTTCTTTATGAAAAGAACTATACTGCTTTGACCAGCAGTTGGTTAATTTCAGATAATCTCGAAAGCAATTCTTCCTTACTGCCAGAATCTCCGCTATTGTCTTTTTTTGCAAGAGCTGCGGAAGTGTTAAGTAGAATCATGGCCAGAATGTCCTGCATATCCTTGCCCGGATAATGCATGTTGAAATCCTTTATGCGGCTGTTGATTGATTCTGTTGCATTTCTGATTACCATTTCATCTTCTTTTTCAACAGACAGCGTGTATTTTCTGTTGGCCAGCGTCACGGTTATTTTTACCAATCCACTCATCCTAATCTTCCAGCATTAAAATACACTTATCTATTTCGCGTATAAGTTCGTTCAGTTTTTTTCTGGTTGATTCAGAGTCATTCCGGTTTTCCACCCCTTCAGCAATCTGACGTGCAGTAAGCAATATTTCACCGTTTGTCAATTGTTGCTTAAGATTTTCATTTTCTGCCTGCACCCGGCGACCTTCCTCTTTCAGAAACTCAATTTCTTTACGGTATAGATTGAGTTGAGCAATAAGCTTTCTGACATTGTTGTCAATTTCAGAAAGTAACTGATTGGTCTCTTTCATCCGGAAAGAATTTGAATTGCAAAGATATGAATAATTTGCCGGAAATCAATAAAGTATTTGATTTAAAATAAAAAAGGCGGCCATATCGGTCGCCTTTTCTATGTAATACGGATTGTAATTTATTCAACAACAATCTGTTTGGTCAGTCTGTTTCCGTTTGACATCAGAGAAACGAAATAGTTTCCTGAAGCAAGGTCAGAGATGTCGATGCTTTCTTTGTAATAGTTGCTTGCGTTTTGTTCGCCAAGTTCAACTTCTTTAACAACTGCACCATTTGAACCAATAATCTGAACTTTTACGTTGCTGTCAAACTGGAGAGCATATTCCATAACAAGCATGTCTGAAGCAGGATTTGGTGAGGTGGTGAGTTTCATTCCCTGGAAGAAATTGTCATTGATGCCGGCTGAACCCATGTCAACAACTGCAAAAAGAGGAAGGTTTACATCAAGTGCACCGCTTGAACCATAGCTCAGTGATACCCAATAGTAAGCAAAAGGATCCTGATTGTAGAAGCAATAGTTCATACCATTGTGGTTGCCGGGTTCGTCGCAATACATGTAAGCTGTATCAGTGGCAAGACGCATTCCTTCGAAGTTTGAAACGATAGAGAAATCTTGGTTAACCCAGAGAGGAGCTGAGAGGGGAACATAGTTGAAACCGAGGTTTGCCCATGCGGTGTCAATAGCGCTTGCTGCCAGTTCTACAGTGGCAAGAGCTGTGCCGGAATACATATCCGGTCCCGGAGCATAAGTGCTGGCTGCAATAACCGTATTGTCATCAGCAATGTCATAAATTGAAAGTTCAATTTTAGAAGAGGCGCCGCCTGTCAGGATGGTTTTACCGGCAATTCCGATGATAACACCGGTAATGCTTACTGGCTGATCGACAAAATAACCCATGGCCCAATAGTCAATAGATGAGGTGTCAGAAGGATCATAGTTTACACCAAACCAGTATCCCAGATCATTGTCGCTGGCGTCAACAAGACCGTAAATGTGGAAAGCAGGAGTTGGATCTCCAAAACAAGGCAGGTATCCAAGTGTCCAGCCCATTGTGTCGAATGGGGCTTTAACGCTTTGTGTTTCAACGTATTTTCTGCTTTCAAGTAATTTGGAGTCCATTTGTTTTGGGGTAAGCAATTGTGCGAAAAGGGTTGCACTGATTGCTACGAGAACGAAAGAGAGTAATAGCTTTTTCATTTTTTGTGTTTTAATTTGACTTGTTTTTTGAGGAGACAAATATAGTAAAATAATGGTTGCACGCCAAATTATCATTTTTTTAGAATGACTCTAAATGTGGCAACCATCATTTTAATTTATTCTACAGGAGCACAGGTGCAAAAAATATTGCGGTCACCATAGGCATCATCAATGCGGGTAACAGTGGGCCAGTATTTTAGTGCATCTTTGCGATGGCAGGTGGCTTTTTCGCGCGAATAGGGTTTGTTCCAGTTGTCGGTGGCCACCATTTCAACGGTATGCGGAGCATTTTTCAACACATTGTTTTCTTTGTCGCATTTGCCTTCTGCAACGTCACGGATTTCTTCGCGAATGGCCAACATAGCATCAATAAAACGGTTCATTTCCGACAGTGGTTCACTTTCCGTGGGTTCAATCATCAGTGTTCCGTGCACTGGAAATCCGAGGGTGGGAGCATGGAATCCATAGTCCATAAGGCGTTTTGCGATATCGGTCTCAGTAATGCCTGCTTTATGAAAAGGGTTGCAGTCAACAATAAATTCATGTGCGCAGAAGCCATGTTCACCTTTATATAAAATATTGAAATCTGGTTCCAGCTTTTTCATCAGATAATTGGCATTCAGAATGGCATATTCAGTGGCCATTGTCAGACCTTCGGCTCCCATTAGTTTGATATAGGCGTATGAGATTGGAATAACATAGGCGCTTCCGAACGGAGATGCAGCAACAGCTGAAATGGCTTTTTCGCCACCTGTTTTCACGATCACGTGGCCGGGCAGGAAAGGCGACAGGTGTTTTGCAACTCCGATGGGGCCAACACCAGGACCGCCGCCGCCGTGAGGTATTGCAAATGTTTTATGCAGGTTCAGATGGCAGACATCGGCCCCGATGAATCCCGGGCTGGTATATCCCACCTGAGCATTCATGTTGGCTCCGTCCATATACACCTGGCCGCCGTGTGAATGAATGATATCCATGATTTCCTTAATCGATTCCTCAAAAATTCCGTGCGTGGAAGGATAGGTAATCATCAGTGCCGCAAGGTCTTTGGCGTGCTCTTCGGCTTTCAGTTTCAGATCGGCGATGTCAACGTTTCCTTTTTCATCGGCTTTTACAACAACAATCTTCATACCGGCCATAGCTGCACTTGCAGGATTGGTCCCGTGTGCAGAGCTTGGGATCAGACACACATTACGGGCGGCATCGCCACGGCTTTCGTGATATGCACGAATGACCATCAGTCCGGTATATTCACCTGCCGCACCACTGTTGGGCTGGAAGCTCACCTTGTCGAAACCGGTGATTTCGGCCAGCAGTTGTTCGAGTTCATCGAGTAAGGTCAGATAACCTTTGGCCTGATCAGCTGGAACAAATGGATGGATATTGCCGAATTCGGGCCAACTTAGATAAAACAGTTCTGTTGCGGCATTGAGTTTCATGGTGCAACTACCCAGCGGTATCATGGCGCGGTCAAGAGCCAGATCTTTATTTCGCAGATTGGTGATGTAACGCATCATGTCGGTTTCGCTTCGGTGCGAATGAAAGACTTCGTGTTTGAGGAAATCGCTCTTACGGTCAAATGAAGCATCGAATGTTCTTATCTTTTCGCATTCTGCCGGGTTGCAAACGAATGGAGTGTGTTGTTTTCCCGCAGCTGAAGCCAGAATAGTGATAATAGTGTTGATGTCGTCAAGAGTTGTGGTTTCATCAATGCTGATGCCTATAAGTTTATTGTCGATATAGCGAAAGTTCATTTCATTTTGCAGAGCCCGTGTACGGATATCGTCCATGTTTACTCCGTCAGGAATTTCAATCTGAAGGGTATCAAAGAATGTTTCATTGATTTGTTTGTACCCCGTTTTTTGAATTTCATTGCTGAGTACCCCTGCCAGAATATTGATGTGCCGTGCAATTTTTTTCAGTCCGTCGGGACCATGATAAACGGCGTACATGCCGGCCATAATGGCGAGTAATGCTTGCGCAGTACAAATATTTGATGTGGCGCGTTCGCGTTTGATATGCTGTTCGCGGGTCTGCAACGTCATGCGGAGGGCTTTGTTTCCGAGTGCATCTTTCGAAATACCGATGATGCGGCCGGGCATGGTGCGGACAAATTCTTCTTTTGTCGCCATAAATGCAGCTGAAGGTCCGCCATATCCCATAGGTATTCCGAATCTTTGTGTGGAGCCAATTACAATATCAGCGCCCCATTCGGCGGGAGGAGTCAGCAGGGTCAAAGCCATCAGATCGGCTGCAACAGCAAGCATAGAGCCATTGGCATGGACTTTATCGGCAAAATCGCTGTAGTTGTGAATTTTACCGTATTGGTTTGGATACTGAACAAGAGCGCCAAAGGTTTTATCGTTAAAAACAAAATCTTTCACGCAATCAACCACGACTTCAATTCCGAGTGGAATAGCTCGGGTTCTGATAACTTCAAGACTTTGGGGCAATACGCCATGAGAAACGACGAATTGGTTGGCACCAGCTTTCACTTTGTCGCGTTTACGGGTATTGTAGGCCATAATCATGGCTTCGGCGGCAGCGGTAGCTTCGTCGAGCAATGATGCATTTGCAATGGGCATTCCGGTGAGATCTGAAACGACTGTCTGGAAATTGAGCAGCGCTTCGAGCCGTCCCTGGCTGATTTCGGCCTGATATGGGGTGTAAGAAGTGTACCAGCCCGGGCTTTCGAGAATGTTGCGCAGGATAACGCCGGGTACTATGGTGCCATAATATCCCATCCCGATGAAAGACTTGAATATTTTATTCTGAGAACCAATATTTTTGAGGAGACTCTGGGTTTCATATTCATTGAGGCCAGGTCCGATATTGAGTTTTTTGGGATTAATGATGCTTTTGGGGATTGTTTTTTCAATCAGTTCTTCGGCTGATTTAACTCCAATAGCATGGAGCAATGTTTGTTTTTCTTCTTCCGAAGGCCCTATGTGTCTGAAAGTAAAATTATTGGTGATCATTGGTCTGTTGATTTGTTTGATTCGGGCAAAATTACCTTATTTTTTTAGAACTACTTGTGTATTCTGCTGATTTTTCTCAGTATATTTGACAAAATATTTCATGCTGCGCTTTTGCATTGTTTTTTTTGTTATAATTCTTGTTGTATGCGGATTAGCGCAGGCACAGGATACGCTTTACCTCATGTCAGGCCGGTTGAAAACCAATATCCATGTTCTGGAAATGGATTCATCCAAAATTGCTTATGCTCCGGGTCGGACATTAAAAGTAAACAGGCGTGGATTGGTCAGAACGATGTACAAAGAACGGCAGGATGTTTTTGAAATCAGATACGAAGACGGAACACGAGAATTGGCTTATATCATGGATTCATCGGGCTACATTATAACGCCTGAGCAGGCCGGATCTTATGTTGATGGATGTCATGATGCGTTTTTGTATTCGCATAATCGTATTGTTGGCCCTGCTTGTTATCTTATTACATTAGGCAGCATTTTTGTTTTACCCCCCATTGCTGTCATTGCGGTTCCTTGTGTTTATAGTGCAGCTACAATTATGTTTACCCCCGAATTCCCGGCTGACAGGGTGGATGAAGAAAGGGTCGATAAATATTATATCCTCGGGTACCAGGATACCAGAAAAATAAAAAAGGTAAAGTCGTCAATGTTTTTTGGAATTGCGGCCATTGTAACGGGTTTTGTTATTACGTTCACTACAAAATAATGCTTGTTCGTTTATTATCATTACTTTTGCATCCCAATAAAGTAATCACAATCAATACATGGCCCTATTCGGAATTTTCGGTAAAGAAAAAAAAGAAAGTCTTGATGATGGTTTGAAAAAAACCCGGGAAAGTGTGTTTGCTCGTATCACACGTGCTGTTGCCGGCAAATCGAAAGTAGATGATGATGTGCTTGATAATCTCGAGGAAGCACTTATTTCATCTGATGTTGGTGTTGAAACTACACTGAAAATAATTGAGCGTATTCAGCAGCGTGTTTCACGTGATAAATTCATGAGCACGGATGAACTTAATCATATTCTTCGTGATGAGATCGTTTTGATGCTTGATGAAAACCGCAGTCAGAGAGCAGTTCAGCCGGGCGACGTTCCAACTTATGTTATTTTGGTTGTAGGGGTTAATGGTGTTGGTAAAACCACAACCATTGGAAAGCTGGCCTATAGATTCAAAAATGCAGGGAAATCTGTTGTGATCGGTGCCGCCGATACTTTTCGTGCAGCTGCAGTCGATCAGCTGAAAGTCTGGGCCGAACGAGCTGGTGTCGATATCGTTGAAAAAGGCATGAATGCCGATCCTGCCGCTGTTGCTTACGATACTGCCGCCTTTGCAAAAGCAAAAGGGTATCAGGTGGCCATCATTGACACAGCCGGACGTCTTCATAACAAAATCAATCTGATGAACGAGTTGGGAAAAATAAAAAAGGTAATTCAGAAAGTTTTCCCCGATGGTCCCCAGGAAGTGCTGCTCGTACTTGATGCCTCAACCGGACAGAATGCATTTGAACAGGCAAAACAGTTTACTGCTGTTACTGATGTAAACGCGCTGGCGTTGACTAAGCTTGATGGAACGGCCAAAGGGGGTGTGGTGATCGGCATTTCTGATCGTTTTAATATTCCTGTTAAATATATTGGCATTGGTGAAAAAATTGATGACATACAGATTTTTGACAGTGCTGAATTTGTTGACAGTCTTTTTAAAAGTGGTCAGTAGTCAGTAGTCAGTAGTCAGTAGCCATTGGTCAGTAGCCAGTTGCCTGTTATAAGTGATGAGTGATGAATGTTAAGTGAATTTATACTCACAACTGACCACTGACTACTAATAAATGGTTTTTGTATGAAAAAAAACAAGGTTGGTATTATAACCATGGGTTGTCCCAAAAATCTGGTGGATAGTGAAAAACTTGCATTTGCATTGCAAAAAGCGGGTTTTGAAGTGGAACATGAGCAAACGGATGCGGACATTATTATTGTAAATACCTGTGGATTTATTAATGATGCCAAAGAAGAATCCATTAATGAAATTCTGAATCACACGGCCAGAAAAAACGCAGAAAATAATCTGAAAGTTATTGTTACAGGATGTTTGTCTGAGAGATATCGTGATGAACTGAAAAATGAAATCCCTGAAGCAGATGCCATATTTGGGGTAAACGAATATGACAGGGTGATTGAGTTTGTGACTGGTAAGTCCGAAAATCCGCAACAGGAGCGCATTTTAGGCACTCCATCGCATTATGCATATTTGAAAATTTCTGAAGGTTGCAATCGGACTTGTAGTTTCTGCGCGATTCCTATGATACGTGGACCGCATGTTTCGTTGCCGGAAGAAGATATTTTGAAGGAAGCACAGTGGCTTGCATTGCATGGAGTGAAGGAATTAATTGTGATTGCTCAGGATACCGTTAGTTATGGATTGGATTTATATGGCGAACGTCGCATTGCACGGTTGCTTCATAAGCTTTCTGGCATAGTGGGTATTGAGTGGATTCGCCTGATGTACACTTATCCGGCTGGATTCCCCGACGATCTGATAGATGAGATTGCGCAGAATCCGAAAATTGTCAAATATGTTGATCTTCCATTGCAACATATCAGTACCTCTATAATGGGTAGTATGAAGCGATCCATTGACCGTGAATCGACCGAAGCCCTCATATCAAAAATCAGAAATCGTATTCCAGGTGTTGCCATCCGCAGCACTTTTATTGTGGGTTACCCAGGTGAGAAAGCCAGTGATTATGCTGAGTTGGTTCAATTCATCAAAGACTCCAGATTTGAGCGGTTTGGTGTTTTTGCTTATTCACCCGAAGAAAACACAGCGGCTTTTGAACTGAAAGACAATGTTCCGCATAAAACAAAAATGCAGCGTATGTCTGGTCTGTTGCGGTATCACGAAAAAGCTTCAATCGACTTTAATAGCAAGCTTGTTGGAAAAACATTGTCTGTTATTGTGGATGAATTTAATAAGGAAGAAAAATGTTACTATGGCCGGACTGCAATTGATGCACCGGAAATTGACAATCTTGTGCGATTGTTTGTTGATGGTGATAAAGTTCTTCGGGCCGGTGATATTGTTGATGCAAAGGTGATTTCTTCTGGAATTTTTGATATCGATTGTGAATGCTGATTTGGCTGGGTTTCAAGTCTGCAGATTGAGTTGCAACCATTTGTTCAGCGTATAGATAATAAAAAGTTCATTCCTGAAAAATCGAAAAATAC
>Ga0116152_10000738_pt1 | contig 26905 bp, 25 predicted proteins | sample AD_UKC119_MetaG_FD_89894 | JGI IMG/M metagenome (GOLD analysis project Ga0116152, IMG submission 89894) | Active sludge microbial communities of municipal wastewater-treating anaerobic digesters from Hong Kong - AD_UKC119_MetaG | ecosystem: Engineered > Bioreactor > Anaerobic > Digestate...
ATTCTATTATTGGATATATTGGCCCATCTAAAACGGACATTTGCTCATCGATGTCAAAATATACAGCCGTTCTTGCTGCGTTGCATCCAAGAACTTCTTTATATGTAAACGTTCGATCACGTTTACCCCAACGAATACTTATCGTTGCATCTACTGGAATATTATATGGATCGCTATCCATAAATAGTTCGACTTTTACAAGAACCAGATTAGTATCGTATTGCACTATTCTTATATTGGGCTGAATAACTCTCGTAATAAAGTCCACTTTTGTTTCGTGTAAAATTCTATTGTCTGGAACTGAATATACAGCGACGCTCATATATTAATCCTCCTTTTTTACTTCTTTGGTTAGTTCTTTTACTTGTTTTTTTAAAGATTGAACCTCATATACTAAGAGTGCCACCATTTCGGAATATCTAACTCCATACGTGTAATCGGTATCAGATTTTGTTTGTTCATTTGACTTACTTTTTAATGTTTTTACTAAACAAGCAAAGGAATCAATATCCAAACTACAATCAATTAATGATTGTTCAATATCTTGAGCTATAAATCCGAGATGAATTGCTTCATTTTTTTGTTTAAGTTTAAAAGAGGTTGGCTTAAGAGCATCAAAAAGTTTACTATACTTTGAAATATCATAATTAATTTCTTTTTTTAATCTACGATCAGATAATACATCCGGGGCATTTTCCAAATAAATATCAGCCCAACGATGTTCACCAGTTCCTAATTTTGGCATTACGGTATTTCCATCAGCGTCATCATATTCTTCTGGAAGAATATCAATATTTGCTGATAATGCGGACGTTTCAACTCCATCAGTTTCAAAAACTGTATGTGGAGTAAAACTATATATTGTAATACTATGAGCCCAATCAAACAAACTATTACTTAATGTAAATATAAATGATGCTTCAGAATCCATTGGTATTTCTTGAGAAAATGGAACAAATACAGGATCCCCATATAAATACGTAACATACAGCATCCCACTCAAATTAATATTATTAAATGGTTGCGCTCCAGTTTGTCGTATTCCATTTTTATCATATATAATTCTACTAAAAGTAAGTTTTACTTCATCTGGATCAAATAACTTTATTGTTATATCAGATATTCGTAAATTACATTCTATTGTCTGATGAATTACCGAATCATCATTTTGCTTGATATATATTTGTTTTGAATCGCTAAAATATATATGATCGGCATATAGTTGTCCGGATGGGGAAATACTTGTCTTTAATTGGGTTATAATTTTATTTAATCCACTTTCAATGTATTTTAAATTTATAGAATCCCAAAAATATGTTCTATCTAAAAAATCATTATCACTAATAACTTTATAAATTGTAGAATCATCTGGAATAATTGGAGTTCCGCCTTCGGTTAAAGATAACCAATCGGAACTATAATCACTTACGCCTTCTCGTGTATATGCTGAAATAATATTTTCTGTTTCAATACTAATGAACTTTAAAGTTTCTTCGGCCCAGATATAACTTTTATTTTCAAAAGCACCTTCTGTCAGAATTTTATAAATAGTTTTAATATTAGGAGTTAATGACGGACCGTCAATAGTCTCTGATAACCAGTTTTGACCATATTCGGTTCCAGTTGAACGAATATAACATTCGATCAATACTTTTGAAGTTTCAATTCTTCCTTGAGTAAATAAGTCAAAACTTTTTGCCACAACATCTCCAGACGGATATACTTTAAAAAGTTCTCCATATTTTAGAAGATTTGGAGTCACTTTAACTTCAGTTACGTCTGAATCATCACTAATAAATTCTGCTTCTAATCCTTCACTTGAAATATCAAAAGCTCCAATTTTACCAGATTCGGCTGTTATTTTTCCAGAGACCTCTATTGATCCGGCTTTTAATATATTGTTTATTACAGCATTATCAGTAGTAATAAGTGTTGCTACAAGTTCGTCAATAACTGCATATTGCGCATTTAATATCGATGAAATTAATAGTGAATCAGTTGTTAATTGTTCAATTTGTGCCTCTGTTAATTTTGCTTGTTTTGAAGAAATATAATCTGCCGATACGTTTGTTGCTATTATTTCTTCAACATTTACTTTACTTGTATATTCAGCATCATTATTTAACGATGATACTGAATCTCCTACGGATACAGTTGTATTAATAACACTATCTGCTTTATCAGCAAGCTCAATTTCTTCAAGTTTATCTAGGATGACATTATATGTTGTTGAAATTACTTCTAATGTTGTATCGACGTCTAAATCCGTATATATAACATTAATATAATCTCCTAGATTAACAATTTCCAAACTCTTTAACTGGGAATATTCATCGGAATCTGATAACTTAATAAAAGAAATTGTTAATGTTTCTTTTGGAGTTGTTAATTCTGTTTCATAATCAGTTATATATGTTTCTGCTTCAGTCTGCAACTCTTCGACTGTTGGTTCTTCTGAAAATTTATCGCTTAAATCTACTGATAATATCTTTTTAGGAAGATAATCATCATAACCTTCAAAATTTATTATTCCATCAGAATAATCATCTGAGTCAACTAAATCAACATAAACCTCACTAGAAGTTGTTTCGACTTCAACTTTCGTAAGTGGCATGTCAGGATCATTTTCGCCGCTTTCTGCATAAGTATAATAAAATCCTGTTCCAGAATATAAAACGTAAGAAGATCCATTCCATATATATGTTAATCCAGTATATTCTGTATCCTCGGTCATAACTGTGTAGACCCTTCTTGTAACCGGCTCATCTATTGATAGAAACCAATTTTCTGTATAAGCAGTTCCAGCGGGATTTATATAGACATTTTCATGGCTATCAAATATACCACTTGTATATGGTATATATTCTCCTGTTCCGTCGTTTGCAGTTTCATCCCAAATATAAGTCACTAAATCAACAACGTATTTTGTTCTTGTTTCTGGTGTAAGTGGATCGCCACCATCAGTTAATGATAACCATGAACTCGAATACTCCTCTGCTCCAGAGCAAATATATGCATCATAAGAGTTAATATCCGTTGCCGTTTTCTTATAATAAATAATTTTGTCAACATAATCTCCATCAGTTGCAATTTTAACTGGTATGTGTTCTATTAATGGTGCAAAAACAGTTCCAGTTTCTGTAAGAGATAGCCACCCACTTCCATATGGAATTGAGTCATCAACAATATATACTTTTTGATAATATTTTACATTTTTTGTTGTCGTATTAGAAATTGTTGCTGAAAAAAATGGAAATATTCCAGTATACATTTTTTCAGATGATTCATCGAAATCTATATCTGTTAAATTTTTTCCATACCTTATTTTAAGACCTCTGTTAATGCCTCTATTTTTCTTTAAACATATATTAAACTTATCAAAATAATATTCACCATCATAAATATCAAGTAAAGAACCACTTTCTCCAAACAATAATGTTCTTAAATTAGTAGGCTTTGTTAATTCCATGGTAGTATTTATTATTCTTATGTTATCAGGATTATTTATTAAAGAAAATGGACAATTTGGGAATGAATTTTCATTAATTTTAGTTAATGTATCTCCAAAATCAGTTCCACTAAATGCTTTCACAATATAACCTAATGTATCATAAGAAATATGTTCCGCATTTATTACCACTTTTCCATCAAATGGTTTTGAGATTGAATAAATTCGAAAGGGTTGCTCCGAATCATTTGAATTTGGTTTTGCATATATAATTCTTTTTAAAGTAATATCTTTATAATGACTTCCGGTTATTGGATATGTCATTTCAAGTTCAAAATTTCCATTTATTTCTTCTGTAACTGAGCATTCGATTGCATCTTTTAATACTCCTAATCCAAGAGTGGTAAAAGAAGTTTCATCTTTATCAAATAAAATTATCATAATGTCCACCATCTTGGTTTAATATTAAATTTTGTCAAACCTGATCCGGTAACTTTTATCCAATTAATTCCAGGATATAATTTCGGAAAATCGTTTGTTAAGAGTACACTATTATTGACATATTCAGTTGAATTATAACATTCTTGAAGTTCAGAATCAATTATAAATTCATCTGTATACGAGGATACAAGAGATGATGTTTCTGTCCCAGTATCTGAAGTATCTCCTTTTATAAAAAATACTTCTAAATCAGAACTCCCTTGTAATGTTATTTCTGGTAATGCCTCGTAATTTGTTGGATTTATAATACGGACCCATGTATTTAATGCATCGATGGTTATAGTTTTTTCCCCATCTTTTAAATAACGTTGTGGCTTACAATTAAATATAACTTCTAACCCAGTTGCCATATCCACCATATTTGGTAACTGACCGTTATTTTCAAAAAAAGCCATTCGATAATATTCTGGTTCATAAGAATCTTCCAAACGGGCGTATCCCTTTGGAGCTAGTAACCAATCGAGTATCATTTTACTGATACTCGACAAATTACCATTCTCGCCAAAAGGTGCCGTTAATACATACGATCTCTCAACATTTTCATAAGATTTTTTATCTATAACAAATATTCCATTTTTTCCGTCTATTGTAATAGTATTATATCTTCTATTTGGAAACTCGTGAGAAGGGGGTGATTGAATTTGCACCCCCATATCTAACGTGGAGATGCCATTAAACAGTAGATTTCCCATATGTGACTTTTCTCCTATTTATTTGTGTTTGCATAATTTCGGCAATTTCAGTGGCGATTTCTTTCGGATCTACAGTATCCGAATTTATTGTGAATTGATTATTAATTACTATCGGTTGTTCATTAGAACTAACTTTGGCTGAATCAGAAGATACTACCTGATTAGAAGCGCTTTGAGTTTTATTAACACTCGATGCGGTATTATTTGCTATTGCTTCTGAACCATTTAATGTGTAACCATTAAGATTGCTCATCATGCTCGCAATTTCGTTAGTTCCATTTTGAATGTCTGTAAGATCCATTACTGGTCTTATAGTTAGCTGACCTTCATCAAGGTTACTATTTAAAATTTCATATATCTGAAGTAATGCTGTGGCTAATCCGGAATCTTCCAGTCCATCCAATACACCGTTTCCAAGCGTTTCGGCACTTGAATATACACTCTTTGATGTATTGTCCATCCCATTTGCTAAACCTTGATCTAAATATTTGCCCATTTTTTCGGTTTCTTTAGATGGTGAATGTATATCAAAAATTCCTGTAAATGTATCAAGAACACTCTGTCCTAAACTCTTTGCAGCAGCAATTGTATCTTCTACTTTTGCCTTTAATCCAGCAATTAACCCTTTTATTAAATTAACTCCAAGTTCTTTAAAAGTACTAGAAGGACTAGTTATTTTTGGCATTCCAAAGAAATCTAGAAAAGCATTTAATAAATGTTGAGCAAAACTCACCATTGTCTTTTTAACTTTATCGGAATTATCCTCAATTGCCTGTCCTAAACCTTCTATTAAACCAAGTATTAATGTAAATGCAGAATCAATTATTCGTTGTTTTAATAATAAAATATTCTCAACTAGTGCTTCAATTATTGATACGACCATTTCAACAACACTAGCAATTAATTCTGGAAGTCTTGCTTTTAAGGCCAGCATTAAATTTATTAGAATATTTATAACAATATCCGTGATAGTTGCTATTGAATTATTTAATGCTTCTAACAATGTTATTACCATACTCATTATAGAAGCTGCAATTGTCGGGAAGTATTCTTCTAATGACACTAAAAACGTTGCCAATAACATTAATACCGTGCTTATTATTGCTGGGCCATTTTCCCATAAAAACCCGATTAATGCAGCAACAACAACATCTAATAATTTAAATAATGATTTTGTTGACTCAATTAATACAGTAAATAATGCAGCAATAATCGCTGCTAATGCTTCTGCTAGCATCGGAGCTAGTTCAATTAAAGATGTTAATGCCAATTTTATTAAACTAACGATTGTAGATCCAAGAAGACCTAGCGAAGTTATTAATATAGGGAGACTTATTGCAAGCATAAATACTGCTTCTCCCATCAAAAATAAAGCTCCTGCTACAATCAACATAATTGGTGCTACTGGAACTAATATCAATGATGTAATTCCGAATACGATAAAGACACCTGCTAAGAATAGCAATGCTTTGCCAAATCCTAATACGCCAATTCCATTTATTAAAGCAATGGCAACTGCAAACATTGACAATGCTATCGATAATATTGATAATGCGACTGCAAATATAATTAATTTACCAGAAACAACCGGAGTTATAAACTTTCCTATTGTGAACATCATTGCCGATATTGCTACCAATATAACGAATGCTTTAAATACTCCAGACCATTTCATTGAGCCTAGAATTGCTGCAGAAATTGCAAATGAAATTAATGCGATACCTATGATTGACATGGCAACTGCTGTAACAATTGTATTTTTCATATATTTTCCGGCCATTCCAAATACGACCATTATTGCAGAAATTCCAACGAGTCCAGTTAAACCTATTGCCATTTTTTCCCAACCCATTGAGCCTATAATCAACAATGGAATGGAAGCAATTAATAATGCCTCAGATATAATTACCATGGCTTTAGCTGCTCTTATTGATCTTTTTATATATGTGCTAATGCCACTTATTATTATCATTAAACTAACGATTGATGTTAGTCCAACGATTGCAACGGACAGACCTTCCCATCCTAATTTTGCTATTATCATCATTGGTAATGATGCAATTAACAATGCTTTAGATATAATTACCATTGCTTCCGCAGCTTTGACAGATTTTTTAATATATTTACTAAACGCACTTAATCCTAACATGATTGTAGAAAGTCCTAAAATTCCTGTAAGACCAACTGCAACTTTTTCCCAACCCATTGAGCCTATTAGCATCAATGGAACCGATGCGAATAATAATGCTTCTGCAAATATAATTAATGAATATGCAGTTTTTATTGATTTTTCAACCTTTCCAGAAAATTTTGAATATGCTGCACAAAGACTGAGCAATATCCCGATTCCGATAAGTCCTTGAGTTAAATCTTTAGGGTCCATTTCTCCTATTTTTTTTAATGGAACTGATAATATCAATACTGCTATTGCTAATGAAAGAATTCCTTTTGTGCCCTTTGCAATTGTTTTTGCATTTACACTTATTATTTTTGCAGCTCCCAAAAGAACTGACATTAACATTATAATTCCAGTAAGACCATTTGACATCTGTTCTGGGTCAAGTTCTGATAGCATTTTCAAGACAACGGAAAATATCAATATAGCAACTACAAATTTTATTAACGCTCCAGTAGCTACCTCAGTTGCAATAGCAGTTTTTATAGTTTCCAACCCAATTGTTCCGGCCGAATTATATATGCTTTTCATTGCTGCCATTATACCGATTAATAACGCCATTAACGATGCCATGATAGTCATTGATCGTTGAAGCTGGTCATCATCTATTGAGCCTAATAATATCAATGCAGCAACTAATATTAAAATTCCTACTGCAAATTCTTTTAGAGCACTTGCATACTCATGCATTGCCTTAGAATACACGACTTCTGAAAATGAACCAATGACGTCAGTTATTGCATAACTTATACTTTTAAATGCATATATAATGTCTGAAATTCTTTTTGCTGCATATATTAAAAATCCACTACTAATTATTTTGCTTAAAATATCACTCGCAGATCCATCTCCGAACATTTTATACAGAGAATTTGCAAATTTTAATAGTAAACTATTGATGAATGAGACTGCTTTTGAGAGTACCGGAATAAATGTTTTTAATACTCCCCATAAACCTTTAAACAAATCTGACAAACCTTTTAATAAACCAGTTAATGGATTAAAATCGCTTATAAGTTGACCTGTGAAATCTTCAACACTTCCCGTGTCAGCTTTTTTAAATCCATTTAAAAAGTTCTTAATGGCTTGAAAAATTCCAGTAAATATATTTTTTAGTGTTTCAAAAAATTTTTGTACTTTTGGAGAGGTTTTTAAGAAATCGAGAAATGCTCCGACAAGTTCTTGAAATTTTGCCAATGCATATACTAATTTTCCTCCAATCGTTCCTGCTACTTTAATTGCTATGGATAATAACGAACCAAGAACTGGAACTATATACTCTTTAATAAACTCATACAAACCTTTAAAAACTTTAAATATTATTGACGCTACAGACTTAAATCCGTTTGCAATTTTAATAAAGTTCTCGGTTGTTCCGCCAGCCTCTTGAAAAGAAGATATTAGAAGTTTAAATGCCGCGGTTACATTCTTAATTATTTCAAAACTTTTTATTTCATCAATAATAGATGTTAAAATTGAAGATAATTTCTCTCCAGAAATTTGAAACTTATCTGTCGTTGCGACAAATGATGTGAATGATTCGCCCAAAACTCCTAAATAATTAATTATGTTCCAAAATAGTGAATCGCCGATTGTTAATAATGGTTTTACACTTGACCATATTGCAGAAAATATTTTTGTAAAAGCTTTTAAGACTGAAAAGGCACCCTTTAACACACTTGTTAATGATTGTGAGTGTTCCTCTGATAAATATAAATTTTCAGATAGTTCTTTTAACTTTTCAGTAAATGATTTTATTTTTCCTGTAATATCTGAAATTCGGTCACTTTCACTTTCCATTTCAGATAACGGAAATATAATATTCCACGCATTAGCCACAAGATCTTTTATTGCAACTAATGCATAAAATAGATTCCAAAAAGCTCCAGTTTCTTCTTCTGTGTTAACAAATAGATCGTTTCTACCACCAAGTTCATTCCATGTATCTAATATTTGTCCGGCCATATCAAGACCAGTAATAAATACATCATATAAATTATTTGCAAAATCCGACCATAATGCTGTTGCATCATCGTATTCACCAAAGATTGCTTCAAATATACTCTCCCACTTAGAACTTGCGGCTTCTTTAATTGCTTCTATTACTTGCGGAAAAGTTCTTGCCTCTTGTGCAGCTTTAAAAGCTTTTAAACCAAATTCATCAAGAGTATCTGCGTATTTTTCCATCGCTTCAGTTGAAGTCGATATACTGTCATTGGTTTGAACGATATTGTAAATATCATCGACTGCTGCAGAATACTTTTGCAATGTATCAACCAATACATCAGTGGTAAGCCATCCATCAGCAGTTAAATAAGATGTAAAACCAGAAATATCAAATGTATTTCCAGAAAGAGTTGTATAACTTCCGTCTATTGCCTGAGTTAAAGTTCCAAAAGCTACAGCAGTATCCAATGCAGTTTGCCTAAACTCAGTTGTATCCATATTAGCAGTTTGAATTGACTTCCAGTCTTCAAGTCTAACATAACCTGCAGCCAATGATTGAGCCAACTGATACATAGCCCTGGATGCGGTGCTTGCATTCTGGCCGGCCATTGCAGCCCAGTTTGCAATACCAATCATAGCTTCAACAGAATCATCTAAATCTTGTCCTGCGGCTGTAAACTTACTAATATTTGAAACCATATCAGTAAAACTATAAGAAGTTTCATCTGTATACCACGACAGTTTATCTAACAACTCATAGACAGTATCAATATCATTACCTTGCGAAACCAACGTTCCAACTGAAATTGAAGTTTCTGCATATTTTTCCCAACCAGATATAATATTGTCTGTGCTTAATGATTTAACAATATTCAATCCTAAATCAACTACTTTAGTTGTTATGTCGGCGATAGCTGCTATTGCGGCTATTTCCATTGTCGAAAATCCTTCACTTACTTTTAATAAAGAAGAAGAGACTCCGGAAAAATCCAAACTTGATTTTAAATTATCTATTGAATCAATGCTAGATTTTACATTTTTTTCGAAACTTTTATTATCGAAACCCATTTCGACTATTCGTTCATCAACGAGTTTACTCATAATCTCTTCAACTCCTTCCAAGCATTATTTAAAATATTATTATAAATATTTCTAACGACCGGTTCTATATATTCTTCGCCTTCAATCCATTTTCCAGATGAAGTAGCATGACCGATGTCTATTAAAAATGCAATATTTACTCCATCCACAACATTACTGTTTGAAATTATAAGTCGAGTTCTTCCAATTTCACGTGTTATTTCATATTCCCAAGACCTTGAAGTTTTTCCAGTTTTTTTAGGAGTTGCTTTTGCTAATTCTTTTATACATTCATCGGCAATATCGGAAATATTTTTAAATTTAGAAATTCGAATAGATTTTTTAAAATATTCATCTAACTTATCGAAATTTCCATTATGCTTAAATGTGATTTTCATAGCATTAATTCTCCTTGTAAACATTAACCATGGCTGCCCATTTTTTGTCTTCTAATATTATTTAATGAGGAATTTTGTCTCATTGTATCTCTTTTTCCCATCTTTTTAGATGGTTGATTTTTAATACTATATATTCGTATCAGCGTCATTAATCTATTAAAATGCCACTTTTCACATTCAAAAGGTATTTGCGCTGCAGCCATCCAATAATAGACTAATTCACTTGTTATTTGCTCTTTTTTTCCATTTTTTTTATTAGGATCTGTATTAAAAAATTGGGTTGCTGTACATGGATCTGAAATGTAGTTTTCAACTTCCTTAATATTTTCATTAGTAAGTCGCAAATATTCAGAGTCATCTACATTTTGTGTAATCGTCATACATCTAATATAATCGATCAGTTCCGCATTTGTCTTTTTAGCATCGGATAAGAACGGTTTTTTCCATTTTGTTTCCCATTTTGAAATTGAGACAAGGGAATGCTCCAATACTAAACGTCTTCCTTTTAAGGACATGAACTGTTCGTTTTTTTCATCCCAGAATTCTTGATCTGGTATATTTAATTGAAGCATTCCTATATCCCCCTTATATTATTACTTTTTTACATCAAACTTTTTATAATCTTCTACCGGTATTTTTGCAGCAATATCTGCTGGTAAAACTCCTTGAACAAATGCCGTTGCAGCATCTGCACTTGTAGACAATTCTATGAATATTGCAGAGTATGCTTCCGTCTCCATGAATTCTTGAAGAATCTCTTCGTTTTTAATAAACCTCTTTCCGTCGGGACTTTTAATACCATAAGTCTTCATTACGAGTTTCTTGAAATTCTCAATAATAGCAGGAATGTCCTTTGATGCAATAATCTTTTTCAAAGTATTTGCAAATCCTCCAGACATACTCAACTCAAATTCCATCAACTCAGCCTTAGTGAGATTAAAATAAAAAGTTTCGGTTCTTTCATTTCCATCGTAATCGGTATAAGTTATTTCTTTTTTAAACATTTTTGTTTCTCCTTTTTATTTATTTTTATACTTTTTTATAAAAAGGGGGACATGAGTCCCCCATAATTATTTTTAACCTTCAGCAACAGTAAGAAGCGCAATTATTTCATCAGGAAGAGGAAGTCTCGGATCAACCGCAGGAGTTTCTCCATCGACATCCAAACCATATAAAATATCCTCAAGAGCCGCAAGTTTAACCGCATCGACTTTTGTTGAATCTATCGTAAGAAGCGAAGTCGGCTTATAACCAGTAACGGCCACAGGAGTAGTAGTAACATCCCAAGAAAATGCGATCGCGTCAGGAGAATCATTAATCGATTCATATGCCCTTTCACTCGGAGAGGCCAATGCGCCATAAAGAATGTGGATCTTGTAGCCAAGTTCGGAATCAGCGTCACTTCCTATCATAGTCTTATAGCAAAGTGCAAATTCCTTTCTTGTCTGTTGACCTATCTTTACGCCATCGATTACATCTGCTGACCCATCGCAAACTGCAAATTCATCGGGATAAGTGTATGCCTCTATCGTAGCTTCAAGCTCTTCAAGCGACATCAAATTCAAATATTTTATATTATCTGCATAAAGCGGGGAAGCTTCTGCACCAGTAGGACTTTCCGTAACACTTGTAAGGCCATTCCATGCAACACCGACTCCGTACGTTCCAGCAGAAGCTGCTGCGGGATAAAGAACGCCATTCTTTACACCAGTCTCATAATAGCGTTCACCTGCTCTGTCCCATACTATTTTTCCCATATTTTATTATCTCCTTATGTTATTTTAACAAGTTAAAGAAAAGACATCATGATTTAATAAATTTGCAACATAATGTCTTTCGAACTTTGTATATTTAATTTTTGAAACCTTTTCAACTATTTCGCTGTCTGGATCACTTGCAATTACCACAATTTTATATGAATAATGTTGATTATATACTTCATCATCTGCAAAATCATTTGTAATATCGGAACGACTATATAAAATTGCTGGGTATTGCATTGTAACTGATTCTGGAGGTTGATAATACACATTTCTTGATCCTAAAACACTTACTAGTATTTCATGTAGTTCAAGTCTGCTTAGCATTATAGACACCTCCTAATGTTAAAATAATTCTAGGATACTCGACGGAAGCATCTGTTATTTTCCATCGAGTTCCTAGATACCAAGCATATTTAATCAAATGAAAATTTACTTGGGAATATGGATTCGATATGAAACTTATTTGCATTGAAGTTACAATATCGTTGTTTAAACCTTCGCCGTTTTCAAGACGACGAACATTTTTAAATACTTCGCCGTATACTCTTTTTTCGACAATGGTTTCGCTCCATACACCAGGTACGGTTTCAGAGTTTATTCCATATCCTATATTACCAGCATATTTTCCCATTTTGAATTTACTTATTGCTTAAAGGTATTAACCTTCAGCTATAACTTCAACCGCTATCTTTTGTTCAAACGAAATAGCAGAATAAGGAACTGTAAGAGCGCCACAGCAACGAGTCTCTATCAAATACTCATACTTATTAAAGTTAAGATCGAAATCGTCGAAGAATGCAACCTGGCCACCCTTGCTCGCGCCAACAACGTAGTCATTCATGTTAACAAGAATTCCGAGACACTTGTAATCGTACGTCTCTTCATCGTTACGTCTTATAGCATCATCCATTTGAGGTATGGTTACTATTTCCTTAACACGAAGTTTCGTCGTAAGTTTGTCAATCGTGTCATATATGGCACGTCCGGTGGTATCTTCTATGAGAAGCATCTCGGTCAGCATATCCTCGGTTGTATAAAGAGTAGGATTACCGGATCCCTTATACAATTTCCTTGCTCTTATAATGTCAATGATGAACGACTTCGCGAATTCGGCAGAAGTAGCGTTGTCATCCTTTTCAAGAACTCTGGGGACAGTATACATTACATCGTCTCCAAGAACAGGACGTATATTCGTACTGTTAATCTTGGCTTCATCGGACTCGGATCTTTGATCGCCTATAATAAAAGCTCTGGCCAATTCCTCATCAAGTTTAGCACGCATTTCACTCTTAAGATACAGCACGACGTCGAAATCAGTTATATCTATAACGTCATCTCTATCAATCTTTTGAAGTTTATAAATAGTAGCTGGAGTCGTAGTTCTCTTAAGAGCCCTAATAACTTCTTCAACCTTTTGCGATCCCTTAACATAACCCTTTGCACGAGCAGATTCCGCGGTTATATCCATAGTAAGAGACTTTATTCTCGAGAAGGGAGACTTCGATACAGAAGACATAATCTTCGATACCCATTCTTTATTGGTGCTGATAGTAGAGGGAACATTTCCAACGGCCTGTACTTCAGGGAAAAGAACAGTAATATCTTCAATACTATGAGCAAGAGCAGCATCCTTAAGAGAACCGCTCTTCTTTGCCTCAGCTATAATCTCAAGTATTTCGGAATGCGTTATAACATTTTCATTGTTGTTTTTATTGTTGTCTTTGTCAAAAGCATTGTGCTTCATATTTTTATCTCCTTCTTTTTCTTCTTTCTTGGGTTCGTTTTGTTCATCAAGAGCCAGTGCAACCATGGCATACATGACATCTTTTTGCTTATCCGTCATTGTATTAATAACATCGTTTATTGTTTCTTTGTCATCCTCTTTCTTTACCTCTTTATCAGCATGGTTAAGATCGGGAGTCTTATCTTTTTCTTCATCCACGACTTTATCTCCTTCTATATTTGTATTGTCCGATTGTTTTAAATTATTTGGCTCCTGGTAATCTTCAGACATTATTAATTCTTCGCTAGAATTAAAAATCTTAGCGGAATTACTATCTGTCTCTCCATGTTCTAATACATTTTCAATGTATGCTCCAGGATTTGCTCCTGCAAGAACCAAAGAAACCTCTCGAATACATCCATGTATTACATCCGAACCATTCTGTTTCAATTTATTTGCATAAATCGATAAAGAAGTTATATCGCCATGTTGAACCAAACCCTTGGCAATATTTGCTTGCTCTTGATCATTGAACGAGCAATACGTATAAACACCTTCTTCTCTGTTTTCCAAGATGGCGTGCCCCAAAACATTTTCGGCGGACTGATGATCATGATTCCAAACTAAAGGTACCTTTTTGCCGTTTTGGTCTTTAAAGGCATCTTTCTTTATGACACGACCATCTGAACACTTAATATTATTTCTGGAGGCCCAACCACAAAAATCAAAATCTTTTTTATCCATTTTGAATTTTAATCTCCTTCGTCTTTTACTTTTGGTGCCTCAATTTGTTTTTTATTGGAACCTGTTATATCTGCACCATCGCTTGGATTAATATTTTTATTTCTTAACTTATCCGCTTCTGGATCATCACTTGGCTTTAACCCCATATAGTTACGAATTTCGTTAGAAGAAACAACTTCACTTTGTATTAATTTACTTGCTACTTCGGCCAATTGCATTATTGGTAATAATGCAAATGGATCCATAAAGTATCGTAAAGTTTCAAGATTTTTTCGTTTATCTTTAGAAATAAACTTGCGAGTCATTTCTAACATTACTGCTCCAATTATTGGGCCAACGGTTCTTCTTGTATAATTCAGCATTTCGGTTTCGTTTGCACTTCCATCCATAATACTTTTTGTAATACCGAGTTGACTGAACAGCATTCCTGTTAAATACTCAATTTGTTTTAGCAAATTATTTTCAATAGGCCTATTTAACTGAGTAATTTTTTCAGTTCCATCTGTATAGGCAACTCCATATTTAGAACCTGTAAGTTGTTCTTCGATATCGAGTCGTCGCTGATTTGCTTGTTCTTTTCTTCTCGTAGACTTAACTATATATGGGAGTTGAATTATTAAATCTAATTTTCCAGAACCAGACTGTTCGTCAATTGCATCAAGGAGATTCAATTTTCTAATAAGTCGTTGAAGAACTGAATTTTTTTCATTCATAACTGCATATAACGGATTTTCGACAATGGCTACTTTATCCTTTTGAACAAGTAGTTGTTCCCTTAATCCGGTTCTATCATTATATACTTCAACTTTAATATGATCTGGATACCATTGAAGAATTTTTCCAGTTCTCATCGTTTCGATGTCAAATTGTTGAATGTCGTCATTAAATTCAATATCTATTGGAACAATTGCAACGACTCCTTCGTCAAATAGAGATATTATTATGTCCTGAATAAATGCCTTTGCAGTTTGGTCCTTATTGGCTTCTACTGTTAAACAATTATTTAATCCAGAATTAATAACTTTTTCCATTCGACCATCTTTATCAAGTTTTACATGATTTAGTGTTATTTCGGAACAATCTATTGCTATACGACTATATACAGACGTTACAATAGACCGATCAACTCCTTTTGTAAATCTTGGTCTACTTGGATTAAATGTCGTACTATATCCAAGATCCTTATAATTTGAAAAATTTGCATTTTCTTCAACGAAGGCGTTCCATGCATGTTTTAATCGATCAAATATTTTCATGTTTTATCACCTTCTTTTGTTTCCATTTTATTAACGTACGTCTTTTTATAACCGATTCTTCCATCAGTCCAGACACCATTTTTTAGAGAATTCATATTATAGCCTGCATCCTTTAAGACCATATAAATACCTAATTCTCCTCTTTTTGCTACCCAATCAATAACTTTTCCAGACGGCGATCTAATATTTGATGTCTTTGTTCGTGCAACTTCGACAAATTTTTTATTAAATTCGTTTATTGCAGTTTTTCCAGAAACATCTTTTAATTCTTTTTTAGAATATTTTGACATTTCTTTTTCAGACTGTTTATAAGTTTTTGCATAAATTTTTTCTGAATTTTTTCGAATAAATTTTGCATCTAACTTATCATAATGCGCTTTTCCAGCTTCTGTTAGAGTTCCATCATCGTTTTGATAACGACGAATTCCCCACTTTTGACCGAGGATGCCATGATGAACTAAATAAATATTATTCACATAGAAAATCCTCCTTTTAACTCTTCTTTTTTTTTACTTTCAAGTTTCTGAATTCGAGCACTGTATTCTGCAATCAATGCTTGCGAAAATTGTCGAAATTCTTCTACATCAGTTTCACTTTTCATTGAACCATTTGCAAATGGTTCAAAATAACTTATGTCTAATTTTATAGCTGCTATTTTTTTATCAAGTTCTGCTTTAAGAAGTTTTCTTTTTGTTCCGGCAGTTTTACCATAAAACATTTTTGCATCGACATAACGTTTTGCATCTTTTGCCGCCATTTTTTCAACTCTTTTATCAGAAGCATATCTTTTTGCTCCAGCATCGGTCAACGTTCCATCTTCATTCTGGTATCGTCTAATTCCCCACTTCTGGCCGAGGATACCAGAATGATTTAACTCATCTTGATTGGAGCGAATAACTTTATAATCCATCATTATTCAAATGCCTCCTTTGTTTGCTTATACGCTACTAATGCATCCATCAATGCTGCAACGTTATCTATCTTTGCCTCATGACGTTTTTTGTAAAGTTTTCTGTTTCCATTTGTATCTTCCATTGTTATACTATTACCCATGGCAAACACCATTAACTGTTCATCAAATAATAACAGACGTTGCTCTGCCAACTTTTTAAGTTCTCCAAGAGGAACTGATTCTGTTTTTGCTCCCTGTATAACTTTTTCGACTCCATAAGGACCGTTTTCAGTAATATACCTATCTATAAATTCTTTTGCATTATATGGATCAAAGCCGAGAGCTCTTACATCATATTCTTTTTCTGCAATAAAATTGTCTAGATCATCATATACAATCATCATGTCAAGAATAGTTCCTTCCATGACCATTAATGATCCTTCTTGGATAAACTCTTCGTATTTAACTCGCATTGCAGTTGGTAATTTATGAAGAGTAACTGAAGATATATAACTTCTTACTTTTATTCCAAAGCATCCATTTGATAACGGAAATAAAAATGTAAATGCACAAAAATCATCACCTTGCGATAAGTCTGCTCCGAGAGCACATGGAAGATTCCAATAGTCTCTTCTTTTATGAGGAATTGTTTCTTCATAAGTGAAATAATAAGTGTATCCTTCCATTGGAATTCCAAATCGTTTTGCCAATATGTCATTTCGAACAGAAGGAGCTTTTTCAGCTCTTTCGACATCTAAGATGTAAGTTTCATAAGAAACAGTTTTTCCAAGATTTGGATTTGCCTTAACCCACATATTAGGATCACCAACTTCAGACACATCGTCAAGTCTATAATAGAATATTGAGATATGTGGGGCATAATATTCTCCCTTAAGTATACTCATCAATTCCATTTTGATTGTATCGCCGCTTCCATTTCTAACTGTGCCTTCGGATGAAGTCGCAAGTATTAAATAGTCATCGACTTTAGATGCTCCTTGTTCTATTGCACCAACGACATCTTCTCTAACATCTCCAGAAAGCCATTCATCAACAGAGGCTGTCTTACATCTTAAACCTTGAAGTTTATCGATTCGCATCGGGCGAACTTCAAGTAATGATCCAGTCAAAAAATTTTCGATTCCCTTTTTTGTAGAGGCTAATTTTACTCTATTTAATTTTGAACCAGTTGTGTTTTGTATAGAACCTTCTGTTAAAAATTTAAATAGGGGTCCTCTTGCTCTGTTTATTGCAGTTCGTATTGGGGACATCACTTCGTCTGCCTGTTTCATTGTTGGGGCGGTTGTAATCTGATAAGTCGTTGATGTATCAATATTTAATTCAAAGTTTTGTATACATGATGCATACATCGACTTTGCAGCGCCTCTTGCAACGATCAAATATTGTTTTGTGCGAAGTCTTTTTTTGACCGAACGTGTTTCATAATGACCATGTTGTCCATTCTTATCCGGAATAAATACACTTCGTTCTTGAAAATAATACCATCCATAGATTTGTTCCGCCCACAATTTAAATGAATCTAAAAGATGCAGATCAGAGCCATCGGTTAGTGTCATCTCGTTCTCGCAAAATGAAATCCAACCATTTATGGCGTTATCATCATAGTAATAACGCGGGTCTCTTATGAGATCGTCTATTCGATTCATTTCCATCGACATTTCTTTACATACGGGAATCTCGCCTCTCAAGACAGCTTCCCGAAACATTCCGTAATATATCGGAACAGCTGTATTTGAAAGGGCCATGATTATTTAATACCTCACAGATGCTTTAATGCCATATAAATTCCCAAAGCACCGCCAACAACGCCTACTGTAGCTCCGGCTGTTTGTAGAATTTCTCGAGTCCATTCTGCTCCCGTTCTTTTATAAGTTGTTTCACCACTTAATCGGCCATAAGCTTCTTCAAGATTAAGACGATTTACTCGTTGTTGGAGTTCTTCGTTTGTCATTTTACTATAATCTTGTTTTACTCTCTTTGATTTGGGGGTTGTCTCAAGAATTTTTGCCGCATCTCTTAGTGTTTTGCTTGAAATCTGCGAAACTTTTTGAACGTCTCCGATATAGTCGCTTCCTTCTTTTGTAAGGGCTCCATCTTTATTCGTAAATCGCAACTGATTGTCTTGATTGTCATAAGAACCAGAACCATATCGTCTTTTACCGGCTTCTGTTAGAGTTCCATCTAAATTTTGATACCGACGTATACCCCATCTTTGATCTTTTATACCATGATGATATAGATCTTTAACGGGAGTATTATTATTGATCTTAATGGCATCTCCATAATCCGTTCGAATATTTTGGTCTTCGTCATCGCCACTATTTCTGCGTAATGAATCTATTGCATATGCGATGTCGGCCTCAATATTAAGTCTCCTAAGCAACATTTCAAGTTCGCCATCTGTTAATTCCGATATTGTTTTTTGCGCAAACTCTTCTCCATTTGGATACATCTGATTTATTGGAGTTTTGGTATTAATTTTTATTCTTTCGGTTGTTTCATCCCATTTATCGCTCGAACGAATCATATAGCGACGTATTTGGTCTTCAACCTCTCTCTCTGATCTAAGTCTACGCTCAAGTAATATTAATTCTTGGCGTGTCATATCTCCTATTGTCTTATTTTTTAATTCCATTTTGATTTTAGTAACCTCCCTCTTCAGTATAGAGAGTATATTCAAGTTCTGCGATTGACTCTTTCAACGCCGACAATAAATTTCCGTTACTAGGCGGATCGAACATTAACTTTACTTTCTGATAGATGTATGTTTTTACCTGTTGCAATCTTATTAAATCTACTACAACCGGTTCTTCTATCGAGTCGGGTTCTTGAGGGAGTTCGACTGTTGTCGGAATTATGTATGAGTCCCATTGTTCTGAGTAGCCATTTATTAAAAAGCCATTTATGGGACCCACACCCATTTTTGTTAAGTTTCCGAATACAGTATTTATATGAACGATGATGTCAAGATCAAAACTTGTGTCGTCTTCAGTTATACCTAATAACTTTTTTATTGTAGTTAATATGGAGGTTTCAAGTGCAACAACATCATCCGCCATATTTATTACCTCTCGGTGCTAAGTTTAATAAATTTCTTCATGCAGAAACCTATTATAGCATTGCCATTTGCCTTAACACCATAAAAAGTGTCGGTAGAAAGTTCAGGAGCAATAAGAACCATCGTATTCTTCTTAAGAATAACCTTTACCTTGCTATCGACAGTAGGTTCGGCTCGAAGATTCAAATTTTCGCACTTGTATACGTATCCAACTTGCGAATAAATGTCTTTCTTAACCTTTTTGGTCTTATCAACAACCGGAGTAGACTCAACAGTCTCTACGACTTCTTCTTTAGTTCCCTGTTCGGCAACAACTTCCTCGACATTTGTCAAAACTTCAACATTTTCGGTAGACATAATATTTCTCCTTTTAAAAAATAGTTTTTTTCCAAGGTGTTTGATCACCTTCTGTTCTGTTTATCATCTGATTTAAATCAGCAGATCCTTTTCTTCCATAATGGATCATATTATGTGTCCCATATGACACTGTTATTAAATATTCTGGGTTTTTAAGAAAATCTGTGTTGTTATTTATGTCAGATACATCTATAGGATTAAGATGATGTATTACAATTTTAGAATTAATATCTCTCCCTTCAATTCCTAAATCGCAACCATTATCTCTAATAATTACTTGATTTCGTATTGATTCCCACTCTTTTGACTTATAATATTTTTGATTAATATATCTATCAAAGCCAAATGTTTCTTCTCCAGGAGTATTTTCTACTCTTAAATATTCCAATCTCTCCTCAAACGTTGGAAGTTTACTTAACTCTGAATATGTTCTAATATTCTTCGGTTTGATCTTCATTTATTTCTTCTCCACCTTGATACTTCTTCATTGCTTTTAATGCATCCCTATACAATTCTTCAGTGTGTTGAGCAGACTTTAAAGTCTCAGCTTTAGCTTTGTATAATTCAGCTTGATACTCGGTAACTTTTTGTTCAAGTTTTTGTTGACTTGAGCCGAGTTTTAGAAAATGTGTAATTACTTGAGAAGAGGCCGTTCCGTCTCGTAGTTGCTTCTCTGCCAAATCCATGGATAACGCAATCATCTGATTTTCTTTAGCTTCTTCTGTCAACGGTGGTCTTTTTGAAATCGAATGGTCGGATTCGTCAAATATAATTTTTGATTTACTATTACGAGACATTTTTAACCTCCTTTGTATTATTTTGTTCCCTCAGCCATTTAAAACACAAACCGATTTATTTATTTAATAACTAAATATAAAAGGAGAATTTATGAATACTATGAAAAGAAAAACATGTTATAAATATGTTTAAACCAGTTTGTGCTTTAAATGGCTGAGGGTAATATGTTTAGATTTTAAGTCTTAATTTTTAGCTCTTCTATTCTTAAGTTGAGCGCGTCCTGTTTGTTTCGATAAGTAATTCTATCATTTAAATACTTTACCCATCTTTTATCTGTTTTTTCCCATTCTCCAGTAACTATTTTATTGACCACCCAATCATTATCAATAAACCATTTACCGATTTTTATTAATTCGGATCTTATGAGCATTAGTTCTACTTGTTTATTCATTATTATTTCACCCCTTAATTAAACAACTTCATAATTTATGAAGTTACTAGCCGAGGAAACAACATAATTATTATCGCTCGATCTTGCAACAACACAAAGACTGTATGATCCTGGAACTAATCCCAATAAACTTAAGTCTATACTTCTATTTGATTCGTCGATTATTAATGTGACATTCGAGGCAATTAGGTACGATCCATTATAGACAGAAGCGCTCATAACATCAAAAATATCCTGATTTGCTCCCGGTGTAAATGTTATTAAATTTCCAGATAAAGTAATAATTGGCGATTCTAATTTAGTTAAGGTTATATCTGCTGCTTCGCTATCCAAATATATTTCATTAGAATCTACTGCTCTAACTTGATATAGATGTTCCCCTGGTAATGTATTGCTAATTAACTGAAGATCTGCAGTGGTCCCGTTAATTGTTAGTTTTTTTGTTCCGTCAACATAAACTTCATATCCAGTTGCATTAACAACGGAATCAAAAGTTAATATACTATCTACTACAGATAGATTGGTTGGGGTCGCCAATGCATAGGATTCAAGAACTCCTTGGATTGGTGTTGACATCTCGCTATCCAAATATAATATAGAATCGCCTTTTGCCACAACGGCCAAATTATAAGTTCCCGGAATAACTCCTTCAAATGCCAAATCGATTATATTTGAAGACATTCCCGCCAATAGTATGGTTCTGTTACCTTCACCGTCTATGGATAGAATATCGTATTCGAGGGCATTCTCCACGGCGCCAAAAGATAACACTCCATTTTCAACGGCTAGGTTTATAGGAGCATCTAGTTGAATTGGGACGGCCTCTTCTTCAATTATTTCAAATAATGCATTATTATGTGTAATACTATTTAAAAGGTATCTTGTTTCCGAAACAATTCCTTCTGCGGCAACCATAACATGATATGTTCCCGAAGGAACGCCATTTATTAACTCCTCTCTGCTTATTTCAGCATATAAAGGTTGCATTTCCGAATTTACCGAAACACGAACCGATTTAACTTCTGCGATAGGGTCTAATGATGCTAAAGAAAAACGTAAGACGTATTCGGAAATTCCTTCGGGGTATGTAATATCCGCCTTGTAGATTCCTTCATCAAGTCTCAAATTACTCGGTGTAGGCATAAGTCCTTCCGCAGTTGCTTTTTTAAATATCATCGAGCCGTTTTGGAAAAAATCTGTAGCATTTGGCATGCATATAGCGACCGATTGGTCTCTATTTTCCATAAAGGTTCCCGAAGAAAGATCGAGTTCGACTCCGCTTATTATTAGAAGCGTTCCGCCTCCAACTCCTGGAATATCAAGCGATATTACCGATGGAAAATAATCAGAGAGATCAAAGTGACTAACTTCGAGATATTTTATAGGGGAATTTTCGATTTCGATAACACTTGGGCTCTGATCAACTTCTTCTCCTGAATAAATATCTCTTCCCGACTTTATCTCTTCGAGTTCTGAATCCGAGTTTAAAATAAGTAATAATCCATCGATTACACAAAATGAGGCGGTTCCGCCAAATATTTCTATTTCAGAAAAGTTAGAAGAATCTAATTCTAAAGGAGTAATTCCGGATATGGTATCGGTTATATACCTAAATCCAGTTACAACAAAAGAGTACAGCGGGCCCATACTTTCATCAAATGGGAATACAGAGTATTCTCTAGTGTCTCCGATATTTAAAAATCCATCGGAAGAACCGATGGTTGTCTTTTCTATATCGTTTTCCCAAATTCGAATTTGGCCTCTTGTAAAGGATTTTTCTTTAAATTTTGTAGTTTTGGAAGCGACAGCAACGATGTATGAATTCTCGCCGTGAGTTCCACTCCAAACTACAAGTTTATCCAAATCATATCCTTCATATAATTTTGAAAGAACAAATGGCTCTTCTCCGCCATTAATAATCACTGCTAATTCGACTTCTGTATTAACGATTGGTTGCCCCATACCATATAACAATGCTTCTTTAATAGATAAATCAACATATGTTTTTGCAGATTCGGTACTTGGAACTTTCTCCGAACTCGGTTCAGAAAAAGTATCGTCATTATCGATATCTATAGAACTTCCACCGGAGGCATTAATCCCAGTATCGGTTTCTCCAACGTACCAGTTGCCGTTTACGCCGATGTGGGGGCTTATGCCGTCTTGACCTGGCGTTCCGGTTGCTGCCACACCGGTATCGGTTTCTCCAACGTACCAGTTGCCGTTTATCCCGATATGGGGACTTATACCGTCTTGACCGGGCAAACCATTCATGGCACCATACTCTAATGAATTAAAATCTGATACGCCATCTCCCATTTTGAAATTTTTTAAATCGGTGACGACTCCGAGTTCTCCTTCGGCAAGAATGGGATTTGCTGCTTCCCATTCGGCCAGGGTTCCACGTCTTAATTGAAATTGTATAAATGCCATTATATCACTCCTCCGCAATTCATACTTAAACCAACACCAAAATTGGTGTCTGGTCTACCTGCATCGTATACGACGACTCCATCTTGTCCATTTGTCACATCAAAAATGCTCATTGTACCGTCGGTGTAATCGATTCGATATGTATCAGTCCGACCGATTGTGTTTATTTTAGTTAGATTAACAATGCCACGACCCATCATTGCTGATAGGTCATGTTTATTGCCTTCTTTATCATAGAAAACTCCATAAAAGGGAATTTTATTATTTGTACTCACTTGTTAATTACCTCCTCAAGATAACTGTATCTTGTATGTGATAACAAACGTGTCTCCAGAAAGTAGTTCAATTGGTTCATCAAAATTAAGGGCTGTAGTGTTCATCCATAGAGATGCTCCAGCTCCTTTCATAATAGCGTCTTTAGTTGCGCCGTCTGTTAATGTGCTACTATACGGATGCACAACAATCGGAACTATTGCATCTTCATTTGTTAACTGGATATTGGCAATGCTTGGCGTATAAATAGATGAGTTCATATAAGAGTAATACACTGGAGTGTCATACTCTTCAGTTACTTCGTTGTAAACGGGTATCCCTATAACAAACCCCTTAGTGTAAGCCACAAAGGTATTGTTTATAGCCGCGCCGCCACTAGCACTGCTTGATGTCGCAATAGGAGCGGTAATAGTTGTTAATAGCGTCTTAGTATTGTCACTCCTTGATAGACTATATATATTTATATTAGCCGTACCAACTTCATTTTCATATAGAAAATCTACATCGTCAGTAAATAATATAAAATAGCTTCTGCTCTGTGATACTGTATACGTCTTCAGTAAACTCCAATCAGCTATTGTATAAACATTAATAACACAGGAGCCAGAATATCCCATACTATCAATAAAATAAGCGAGAGTCTTTGCGGGGTTAATATAGAAACCACTATGCATACCCGAGTTTAACATACCACTTTTTAAAGAAACTATAGGCGTGGATTTCTTAGACATCTCGGTCAAGTCTGCCGACATATTACATCCTCTTATATAAGAGTAACTTTTGGCATAAGCCCACTTAGTTATTGATTTTGTGGGACTAATAACCTTTGCGTGAAAACTGCAACCGTAATTCGAACTTGCTTGTTCTAGATAGCCTGTATTGGATTCGTGAACCTTTAAGACATTGGCTAGATTCTCAGCGGCGACATCAAAACACAATGCTAGGGAATTTATAGTTTTATCTGCGGATAAGTTCCAAGTAGCACTAGTAATTATTTCAGATTCGTTAACTGAAATTGAGGATTGTGCCTGAGTAGCTGGAGCTGATGCATTTTTAGTTGGTCCTGCCATAAGTATAGGAACCTTCACATCATAGGGATTCGTGGTTGATATGTTTTCACCGTATACTCTAACGCCTTTAAACATAGATAGGTAAAAGGAAGGACTATTTTGAAATACTCCTTCGGTAAAATTCGTACCATTAGTTAGATTCATTTTTATAAGGGCTGCTGATTGGCAAGCATCCCTTATTGCGAAATAGCTTTCTGCATAAATTTTAGGTATGTCAAATATGACATTATGCTTGGTGCCGTGCTTTATCTCTTTACCATCTCTGATAACTTTATACTCACAAATTCCTTTCATTTATCATCCTCCTCAGGTGTTCCTTTATTTATAGTGATTGTCTCACCATTGCGTATTATTGTTATATTAATTTTCTCCATATATTACTCCAATGGCGGGTACACTTGGTCGCCGCCAGCAAAAACAGTTAGATTCTCGGCCATTCCCAATGACACAAATAAACTAGAAATTACTACTGCTGTGCCAAGGAATGAATTTAAGTCTATTATTTCAGAATTATTTTCTATTATGGCTTCACTACTTGCGCTTTCAATAATGCCCAACGATTCAAATAAACCCGGTATTGTTATATTATTACCAAGGAAAGAATATAAATCAATTTCGTCAGATACTATTAAAGGAAGTTGTACTTGTTCTACTGATGTGTATCCAGAAGAAACATCATAAATAGATGCTTCGGCGTCCAATACCTGCATTCCTGAAGAATTTATTAATATAAAGCAAGCAACATCGCGATTAATAATGAGATTGTTTCCGAAATCAAAAAGCTTGTAAGTTGCGGCCGCAGGCTCTCCTCCGGTGACCGAAGAGAAAAAATATATAGTATTATTAGCAAGGGATTGTTCTTCGCTTGGATTAATATTATCAGTAAATACTACATTTTGTACTGGCAAAGTAGTTTTGATCCAAACATCGCCTTGACGTGGATTTAAAGGCTGATCAATGGATCTTATTATTCTCATTTTTGCCGCTTTGACGGCAATATTCGTTTGTAGTATCATATTGCACCTATAACGATTACGACAGATATAGGAACGGATGGAAATGAAGATGCTTTGAAAACTATCGCGCCAATGTTCTCAGCACTTACATATATATTATAATCTGCAAAGTCGACCGCGCTAGATGGGGAAGGACTAATCAATAGAACATTTGAGTCTGGATCAAATCCTTCTATCTCTAATTCTTGTTCAATATTCGAATCCCACGCCAAAGGAAGAAGATCGATTGTATATTTCTGTAAGAAAGCATTGGTTCCGTCGTTTCCATTTAATCCTTGCGCCTGTATTCCGGTATCGGTTTCTCCAACGTACCAGTTGCCGTTTACGCCGATGTGGGGGCTTATGCCGTCTTGACCATTAATGCCGTCTACTCCAGCATCTCCACGTGCTAATATGCCGGTATCGGTTTCTCCAATGTACCAGTTGCCGTTTACCCCGATACGGGGACTTATACCGTCTTGACCATCTGCCCCATTAATAATATCAAACGTAGTTGTTGTGTTATCTGTGTAACGTATTGTATATGTGTCTGTTAACCCAACGGTTGATGTTTTATCTATAGACGATATACTTTTGCCATCTTGGCCGTCTGCACCGTTGACAATATTAAACGTACTCATTGTGCCGTCAGTATAGTACATTGTATATGTATCGACGAGACCAACACTTTCGGTTTTTATTATACTAACGACCCCTCGCCCTATCATCTGCGATAGGTCTCGTTTATCACCATTTGAATCATAAAAGATCCCATTAAAAGGGACCTTATGTATATTTTCCATTTGCAACTGCCTCCTTGATTTGATTCGTGGATCATTAGAGGGACTAAAATATCCCCTAAATTTTTACCCCCGGGGGAATTTTTAAG
>Ga0116152_10000739_pt1 | contig 26893 bp, 24 predicted proteins | sample AD_UKC119_MetaG_FD_89894 | JGI IMG/M metagenome (GOLD analysis project Ga0116152, IMG submission 89894) | Active sludge microbial communities of municipal wastewater-treating anaerobic digesters from Hong Kong - AD_UKC119_MetaG | ecosystem: Engineered > Bioreactor > Anaerobic > Digestate...
GCTCTGTGAATCAGGATATCAGCAGCCATTAGCGCCGGATATGTGAGTAAACCGGCATTGATATTATTGGGTTGTTTTTTTGCTTTCTCTTTAAAGGTAGTCACTCTTTCAAGCTCCCCTTTATAAGCATTCATATTTAAAAAAAGATATAGTTCTGCAGTTTGCGGTAAATCACTTTGCACATAAATGGTTGCCACTTCGGGATCGAGGCCGGCAGCCAAATATTCAACCAGCACCTGTTTCACATTATCCTGCAAATGTTCAGGGGTGGGATGTGTGGTTAAAGAGTGATAATCAGCAATAAAAAAATAGCATGTATTTTCATGTTGCATTTTTGTAAAATTCCGCAATGCACCAAAATAATTTCCAAGATGCAGATTACCGGTTGGTCTGATTCCGCTTAAAACAATATCCATCGGTTCAGTTTTTCTGAATTAAAAATTAGTTTGCAAATATCCGAAAATCAGAAGATGTTTGAAAACTGATTAGATTTTAATCTGGTCATCATTTTTATTGAAAAAATGATATTCGAGTAAGTGATAGGTATTTACCTCCATGAGCCTGACCCATATTTTGTATTTCCTGTACCATTTCATACGGGGCGATGGCCAGCCATTTTTCAAATACGAGTAAAGGTATGGATGAACCGAAAGTTTCAGGAATTTTTCATTTTGCTCCTGAACCAGATAACGGATGTTATTCTCAATTTCATCGGTAAACATAATGCTTGGCTTGATTTCACCAGAACCTTCACAAACCGGGCATTTCTCAGCATTTTCAACACTCATCTCGGGCCTAACACGCTGACGTGTAATTTGCACCAGCCCAAATTTACTCGGAGGCAAAATGGTATGCTTGGCTCTGTCTTTGGCCATTTCATCCCTCAATTTCTGGTACAATTTCCGGCGGTTATGCGATTGCTTCATGTCAATGAAGTCGATCACAATGATACCGCCCATATCCCTAAGCCTCAGTTGGCGAGCCAGCTCGGCAGCAGCTTCCAGGTTTACGGCCAGGGCATTTTCTTCCTGACTGTTTTCTTTGTTTACCCGGTGACCGCTGTTTATATCGATCACATGCAGCGCCTCTGTGTGCTCAATGATAAGGTATATTCCACTACGTATGGTAACGATTCGGCCGAATGAATTTTTGATTTGTTTATCGATCCCGAAATTTTCAAAAACCGGCTTTTTACCTTTGTAGATCTTTACAATGTTTGTTTTTTCAGGGGCGATGGAACCAAGATAATTTCGAATTTCATCAAACAGGGTTTGATCATTAACAATAATGCTGTTAAACGATTCATTTAAAACATCCCTGAGGATCACCGAAGTACGGTCAATTTCGCTGACAATCTTGGAAGGAGGCTGGGCATTGTGCATTTTTTTCACAAGCTGCTCCCATTTTTTCACCAGCGATTTCAGGTCATTATCCAGGTCGGCAACTTTTTTATGTTCAGCTACCGTTCTGATGATAACACCGAAATTATTGGGCTTAATACTCAAAATGAGTCTTTTAAGCCTTTTGCGCTCATCAATGCTTTTGATCCTTTGAGAAATTGAAATCCTGTTTGAGAAAGGAACAAGTACCAGAAATCTTCCTGCGAATGACAATTCGGAAGAAACCCGTGGGCCCTTGGTAGAAATAGGTTCTTTGGCAACCTGCACCAGAATTTGCTGTCCGGCAGCAAGCACCTCAGTAATTTTACCGGTTTTCTCAATATCTTTTTCCTGCTTGAAATTATCAAGGGTTAAGCCTTTGAGTTTTCCCTGAAGGCCTAATCGGGTTAATTTATTGAGTGATTGAACCTGCGGACCTAAATCCAGGTAATGCAGAAAGGCATCTTTTTCGTAACCAACGTCAACAAATGCCGCATTGAGTCCGGGCATAATTTTCCGAACCCGACCCAGGTAAACATCTCCTACTGCGAAACTTGTATCGTTCTTCTCCTTATGTAACTCAACCAGTTGCTTTTCTTCCAGCAATGCAATATCAACCTCGGAAGCACCAGAGTTAATAATTAATTCTTTATTCACATTAATATGTATTTTTCAGTTCAGTATCACGACAAAAGGTCGTTGACATGATTTGGAGAGAGCCGAAAGTAATTGGAGGTATTAAAAAGTTTAAAACATAATGCGGAGGCACTATGTTTTAAACTTTCTCAGATCAAATTATTTCTTTTTGTGTCTGTTTTTCCGTAAGCGTTTTTTACGCTTATGGGTCGCCATCTTATGTCTTTTTCTCTTTTTCCCGCTTGGCATAATCCAAAGTTTTTAGATCAATAAATTTATTTAACGCTTTTTTTAACTTCGTTTACAAAAGTTTTAGCCGGCTTGAAAGCTGGTATATTGTGAGCAGGGATAATAATCGTAGTATTCCTGGAAATATTTCTTCCGGTCTTTTCTGCACGTTGTTTAATAACGAAGCTGCCAAATCCGCGGAGATAAACGTTTTCACCGTTAACCATCGAATCTTTAACTACATCCATAAAAGCCTCTACAGTATGCTGTACAGTAACTTTTTCAATTCCTGTTTTATTCGAAATTTCTGCAACGATTTCTGCTTTTGTCATGATAATTCGTTTTTTATATTCTGTAATTCAATAATTTCACTTAAGGGGTGCAAATATATAAATTTTTTCAAATGCAATAGAATATGGTGCTTTTTTTAACTGACTGTGATTAAATTTGTTCCCTATGAATTTTGGAGAAAAAATTACTGGTTGGTACCATATACATAAGCGCGATTTACCCTGGCGAAAAACATCCGACCCTTACCTGATTTGGCTATCAGAAATTATTTTACAACAAACCCGCATTGAGCAAGGCATGGATTATTACTTTAAATTTAAGAATGCCTTTCCGGTAGTGCATAAGCTTGCCATGGCCAGTGAAGACCGGGTACTTAAGTTGTGGCAGGGACTGGGATATTACACCCGGGCGCGCAACTTGCATAAGGCTGCCAAACAAATTGTTGAGCAACACAATGGAGTATTTCCAAATAACTATAAGGATGTTTTGCAATTACCGGGAGTAGGGCCTTACACCGCTGCAGCAATTACCTCTATTGCATTCGGTGAGCCGTATCCTGTGGTGGATGGAAATGTGATGCGTGTTATTTCAAGGATTTTCGGGATAGAAACAGCCATAGATAGTACAGATGGCAACAAGGAAATTACAACATTGATGAATAAGTGGATTGATAAAAATGATCCTGGAACCTTTAATCAGGCCGTGATGGAGTTTGGTGCATTGTATTGTAAACCAGCTAATCCGGAGTGCTCAGCCTGCCTTTTTAAAGAAGACTGTTATGCTTATAAAAACAAGATTGTAAACGAACTTCCTCGAAAGAACGGGAAGGTGAAAACGAAAAAACGCTATTTCAACTATCTTGTAATCATTTCAAAAGAGACAAATGAAACCTGGCTTCAAAAACGCACAGAAAAGGATATTTGGCAAAACCTTTATGAATTTCCGCTACTGGAGAGCCACAATACAATGAGTGAAGAGCTGCTGCAAAAAAAGATCGATCAATCGGGATTTAATGGCCAACAGGTAAAAATTCAAAAAACAGTTCACGATTACAAGCACATTTTAACACACCAGCATATTTATGCCCGCTTTTTTGTTCTTTGGCTTACCCCTCACCATTCCGACGCATTTATGAAAGCCATGGGTTTTAAAAGTGCTTTCACCGTAAAAATTCAAAACATTGATCAATATGGTATTTCGAGATTGACAGATCGATATTTAAAGGAGAATAAATTAAATGAAGCATCAACATAAAAATTAAAAAACGCTATTTTTGCATGTCAAAACCAATCAAATAATATTGAGATATGGCAGGCGTAAATAAAGTAATATTAGTAGGAAATTTGGGGAAAGACCCCGAAATCATGACATTTGATAATGGCGTAAAAAAAGCGTCGTTTCCCCTGGCAACAACAGAATCATATAAAAATCGCGAAGGACAAAGGGTAGAAACAACCGAGTGGCACAATGTGGTGCTATGGCGAGGCCTTGCAGAAATAGCTGAGCGGTTTCTTAGGAAAGGAAACCAGGTGTTCATTGAAGGGAAAATAAAAACCCGTTCGTTTGAGCAGGATGGAATTAAAAAATATGTAACAGAAATATTCGGAGATAACATGACTATGCTGGGACGCAGGGAAAACGAAGGACAGGCGCCAATGCAGTCTTCGCAAAGTTCACCGGCTCCAAAAGCACAGGAACCTGAAATTGAGGCTCCGGATGACGATCTGCCATTTTAATCTAAAGCTCTAAATCAAAGGGGCTTATCTTTTTAATTTACAACTTTGTATTTGTAAGAATTTATTAGTTTTGCGATCGCATTAATAAATTAATTTATCTGTTTTGGAAGAAGCTGATAGTGATCCTTACCTTTTATTTGGTAGTATTTTGGTAAATACCCTTTCAGGTATTTTTTCTATGGGAGTTTTAATCAGTATGATCGTAATCCTTTTACTCCTGTTTTTTTCAGCCCTTATTTCCGGTTCTGAAATTGCATATTTTTCATTAAGCCCGGTAAATCTTCGGGACATTAAAAGCAAGGAATCCTCGGTTAACAAGCAAATTCTTAAACTTCTCGATATTCCCAAACGATTACTCGCCACCATTTTGATAGCCAACAATTTTGTGAACGTGGGTATCGTGATTTTAAGTGCCTATGTTTCGGCTGCACTATTTGATTTTAGTAATTACCCAATTTTAGGCTTTGTGGTAGAAGTGGTTGTAATTACAACCCTGTTGTTACTTTTTGGGGAGATCATGCCCAAAATATTTGCCAATCAGCGGCCTGTCTTTTTTGCCTCCTTTATGGCCAGGCCATTGAGTTTCCTGGTAAAATTGTTTTATCCGCTATCATCAATTCTGGTTAAAATGACCCGCTTGATTGATAAAAAAATGGGAAAAATTAACAAGGAGATATCCATGAGTGAGTTATCAGAAGCCATTGATATAACCGTGGATGATGCTGCATCTGAAGAAAATACCAAGATTTTAAAGGGTATTGTAAAGTTTATCGACATTGATGTAAAGGAGATCATGCGGTCGAGGCTTGATATCGTTTCTATTGACTCATCGGTGTCCTTTGAGGAGGTACTCAATGTTGTAAGGGAATCTGGTTATTCACGAATACCTGTTTATACCGATACATTTGATAAAATTGACGGCATTTTGTATGTTAAAGACCTGCTTCCACATATTAATAACAATGGCGACTTTGCCTGGAAAGAATTGATCAGACCTGCATTTTTTGTTCCTGAAAATAAAAAGATCAATGACCTGCTTCAGGAAATACAGGAGAAAAAAGTTCACATGGCAATTGTAGTGGATGAATATGGTGGAACCTCCGGTATTGTTACACTCGAAGATATCATTGAAGAGATCGTTGGGGAGATTTCGGATGAATTTGATTCGCCTGAAGATGAAATTGGTTACACGAAAATAGATGACAACAATTATATATTTGAAGCTAAAACCAGCATTCATGATTTTTGTAAAATCGTTGGAGCCGATGATAGCATTTTTGATGAAGTTAAAGGCGATGCTGATTCAATTGCCGGCATCATTTTAGAACTAACAGGGAAAATTCCGGAAAAAAATACCACCGTTAAATACCAGTACTTTGAGTTTAAAGTGGTTACTGTTGATAAACGAAGAATCAAGATGGTGGGTGTTTCACTGAATAAAACTGGTGAAAATGAAAATTAGCAATCTGTTTTTGATTTCAGCTATTTTACTGATTTTGATATCCTGCAATAACGATTACTATCCAAAACCCAGGGGATATTTTCGGATTGATCTTCCTGAAAAAAACTACCAGTTGTTTGATACAAATTTCCCCTATCAATTCGAGTATCCTGTTTACTCAAAAATCATTTTTGATACACTTCAAAATACCGAAGCTTATTGGATTAACCTCAAATTCAATAAATTTAAGGGGACGCTTCACCTAAGCTATAAGGAGGTGGATAATAACCTTCATGAATACCTGGAAGACACCAGAACCCTTGCTATGAAGCATATTCCGAAGGCCAGCGGTATTGAAAACAAACAGTTCGTTGATAAAGAAAACCAGGTTTACGGGTTAATTTATAACATTTCCGGATCGGGAGCTGCTTCACCTTACCAGTTTTATATTACTGACAGTGTACAGAATTTTGTGCGGGGTGCCCTTTATTTTAATACCGTTCCAAATAACGATTCCTTAGCACCCGTCATAAAATTTCTGGAAGAAGACATCAATCATATGATTGAAACTTTCAGGTGGAAAGATATTTAGTCCTATGGCTATTTCAAAATAATTTTGCCGGTCTGGGTGTTTTGCCCTGAATTTATATTAATCAAATAGATCCCCGGTTTTAAACCATCCAGTTTTAATTCCAATTGATCAATGGAATTATTGCAGGTTTTGTCTTTTACAATTTGTCCTTCGAGGCTTAACACCTGAATAGAATTAATATATTTTACCTTATCAAATCTTATTTTGATCTGATCTTTACCGACGGTTGGATTTGGTGAAATAGTGAAATCCTGATTTAGGTTTTCCTCAACTCCAAGAAACAAAATACTATATACTCCCATATCCGTACAAGCATAAGCAAAATGAACATCGATTCCCTCCCTTTGCTTTACCCTTAAAATATTAGTGCTTGGCAGGCCATCATTCAGAAACGTGAGTCCGGATGTGCCTGTTCCGGGCTCATAAATTGCAAGTCCTTCGTACCCCGATCCGGAATTTTGCCAGGTTACAAGTAAAAAGCCATTTTGATCGTAAGAAACATCACTGATATTGTTTGATGCAAATTCCATATCCCAGGTATTTCCGCCATCCGAGGTTGAATAAAACCCGGATAATACCGTATTTAACGGACACATACCAAAGAAATTTGGCCCGTAATAAGATGCCATCCTGAACAGTGGTGAAAATGAAGATGATGTTTGCCAGGTATCACCACTGTTATTTGATCTGTAAACATTGGGTGGAAGCTGGTTTACCGTAACTACCAGGTTAACATAATCAAAGGCTATTTCAAGGCATTGTTTACCACTGAAAAAGCTTACTTCGCTCCAGTTTGTTCCCTCTTCCGAAACCAGCAGGCCGCCGGAATGACCCACGTAATATTTTGATGTTGTTGGATCGAACCGTAAAAAAGACGGCTCAAGGCAATATTCAACCAATGTAAACTGCCCGGTGTTAGTATTAAAAATATAAATACCATCCGAAAAAGAGCCGTTGCCCATCACCACAAGTATGGTTTCTGTTTCCAGAAAAATACCTTCAATAACTGGCAATCCCGCTTCGGAATAATGGTCCCACTGAAGGCTGTTTTCATCATTCAGATACATACCATCGTCGGAACAAATCATTATTCCGTTATACAATTCACCGGCAAAACAAATATTGGTAGCCACAATATCGGCCGGGCCGACTAATTCCCATGCCTGAGTGTTAATGAAAATTACAAGGCTGACGAGGAGTAGAAAAGGTCTTTTCATGCTTGAAAGGTTTTAAATGAACCTTAAAAGTACAAAAATTCAATAAGAAAAGGATAGAAAATTATTTTCTGCGGATTTTCTTTTCAATGATCTTGCGCAACTTTTCTTTGGAAGGAGGAGGTCCCATGATCAATCTTTTACCATCAATATAAAGCAAGTCGGAGGCTCCCCATTCTTTTAACTGCGAACCATCTGAAGTATTGATAACTTCAACTTCCACCTTATCGCCATACTCGGCTGCAACATTTTTAGCTGTTGAGCAGGCCATATTCATAGCCGAACACCAACCATGCGACATACAGGTAACTTTGACTTTTTCAGATGAGTTTTCAGGTTTCTTTTTTGATTTTATCCATTTCGGGGGAATAGCGTCTTCGGTGAATGGAATCCACATAAGCATATCACCACCTATAAATCCTTTAGAATCCACCTGAATAAATCCCTGTTTTTTGTACCAGCTCGCTTTCATCCAGGTGGGAAGCGAGGTACCCCAGGCTACAATCCCTTTGCTTCCCAATGAACGGGCATCTTCTACAGCTGCTTTAAGCAAGGCTTTTCCCATTCCTTTACCCTGAAAATTACCTGCACCTGCCTTATTGGAATGCACCCATATACAACTAATAAAGTACAGGTCTTTTCCAGCTATCCATGAATGCTCAATCGGGAAATACTGGATCATTCCACCAACTTCGCCATGGTCATCCTTTCCCAATTTTACGCGTAAACCCTTTCCCTTCATATCATGATACCAAAGCTCTTTGGCAGCAATGGCTTCATCCATTTGCTCATGATGTTCTTCCAGACAAAGAAAATATGTTCGTTCGTATTCTTTTGTTAAATCAATAATCTCCATTGAGAATCATTTTAGTTTCGCTGCCTTCCCATTAACAAATAATGGTGGTGCTTGTTCGATTAATTGGATTTTTAAGCTTCTTCGGCAGGCAACTTTCCTGAAGCCTCTGTTGTCTCAACTTTGTTATTTCAAAAACAATGATCATGAGAAAACTTTTATCATTTGTACTTTTTGTACTTCCATTTTCTATTGCCTTATCGCAGCAAATCCAATATTCAAAAGTAAAGGTTTATGCCAATGAGGATCAATTGCTTCAAATGGCGCATGCTGGAATTGACGTTACTGAAGGAGAGCTCAAATTCGGAGTTTACATAATTTCAGACTATTCTGAATTTGAATTGGCTAAAATTAAAGACCTGGGCTTAACCTATGAGATTTTAATCGAAGATGTGGCCAAATATTATGTTCAAAGAAATGAGGGAAAATCGACCAGTATAAATGATTACAAAGGAGCCACCGAATGGATGGTTCCCGAAAATTTTGACTTTGGTTCGATGAGTGGGCACTTAACCTGGGATGAAACAATAGCCATGATTGATGAAATGACCACACTTTATCCCAATTTAATTACATCCAAGGAAAGTATTGGCCAAACCCTGGAAGGCAGGGACATGTGGATGGTGAAAATTTCGGATAATCCTACGCAAAATGAAGGAGAACCTGAAGTGCTTTATACAGCAATTCATCATGCAAGAGAGCCGGCAGGTTTGATGACATTGATGTATTACATGTGGTACCTGCTTGAGAATTACGATACCGACCCGATGATCCAAACCCTGGTTGACAATACGGAAATGTATTTTATTCCTTTTGTTAACCCGGATGGTTATGTTTATAATCAAACTACCAATCCCAACGGGGGGGGCATGTGGCGTAAAAACAGGCGCGATAATTCAGGTTCATCCTGTGATGGAGTGGATATTAACCGAAACTATGGCTATCAATGGGGCCTTGATAATACCGGTTCTTCTGCCGATCCATGTGATGAAGATTACCGTGGAGCATCTGCCTTCTCTGAACCCGAAACACAAGCCATGCGCGATTTCTGCAACAATCACGAATTTATAAATGCACTCAATTATCACACGTATAGCAACCTTTTACTTTATGCCTGGGGTTATACGGAAGATCCCAGTCCTGATGACGATCTGTTTTATGCTCATGCAACTTTATATACACAGGACAGCCATTATACGTACGGCGCCGGAAGTACTACCATTTATCCAACCAACGGTGGATCCGACGACTGGATGTATGGTGAGCAGTCTTCAAAACCTAAAATTTTTGCTTATACTCCTGAACTTGGAGGAGGAAGTGACGGATTTTGGTGCCCGATAGACAGGATCATTCCAATTGCACAGGAAAATATGATCCAGAATATCCTGGCTGCTGCATTTGCAGGAAAATACGCAGATGTAGAAGAGACCTCCCCTATTGTATTTAATGAACTAACCGGAACCATTGATTTTGATTTTAACCGACTTGGTTTGGGCGAAGGCGGAACTTACACGGTTAGCTTAACTCCAATCAGTGATAACATAGCTTCAGTAGCTGAACCTGTGGAATTTGTTGAACCAGCGCTGCTCGAAACCATTTCAGAATCGATTCCTTTTGTGCTCAGCCCCGGTATTTTCAGTGGCATGCAATTCCAGTTTCTGCTGCAGGTTGATAATGGCGATTATATCCTTTCCGACACAATTACCAAAATATTTGGTGAGGCATTGGTTTTATTTGATGACGATTGCAATACAATGACCAACTGGATATCGCCAAACTGGGATGTAACCAATAATGCTTTTCATTCTGCTACGGGCTCCATTACCGATTCACCAAACGGAGATTACCCCAACAACCATACAAGTGCCGCAATAATGAATGACAATATTGACTTAACCGAAGCTGCATATGCAATGGTAACTTTTTGGGCAAAATGGGAAATTGAGGCCGGGTATGATTATGTGCAGTTTATGGTTTCAGAAAACAATGGAACTACCTGGACAGCCCTGGAAGGAAAATACACGGTTCCGGGTTCAGGAAACCAGGTGAGCGGACAACCCTTGTACGATGGATTTCAAACTGAATGGGTGCAGGAAGAAATCGATTTGTCGGATTACATTGGAAAAACCGTAAAGTTCAGGTTCTTCCTGAAAACTGACAATTGGGTAACCGAAGATGGTTTTTATTTTGATGATTTTGAGGTTTTGGTTATTAACGGACCCAATACCGCTGTTACAGAGAAGCCTGCTTCAGCCAGGTTTATTTCAGAACCCGCTCCAAACCCCGCAACAGGAGAGGTTAGCTTTAGCCTCAACAAAGCGTTGATAAATGAAGCAACCAGTTTTAAAATTTACAGTCTTGAAGGAAAGCTGATATATTCGGAGGCTATTGAAGCTGGATCTGGCCACATTAATATCAATGTAAGCAGCTGGGAACAGGGCATTTACTTATACAATTTAAAAGAACAAACAATCCAATCAGACATTGGAAAGCTGATAATTTTATAGTTTTAATTTAGGTTTACATTACCCTGGCATAGATTCATGTCAGGGTTTTTTATTGGAAAATTCATACTAATTTTGGGGCTTTTCAGTTAACAATGATAATTCATATTAAAATCTCAGGTTGATATTCATGAACAAAATTTGGTCTGCCCTCCTGCTTGCTTCACTTGTGGTTACTTTCACTGCTTGTAATCAATCCTTATCCACCTCTGAAAATGAAAACAGCGAAGAAGTTGTTTTTCAACCCACGCTTGCTTACGGGATTCCCGTAGATTCCATGCTGGTTTTTTCGGATAAGGTAAAACGCAATCAATATTTATCTGAAATTCTGCTTGATTACAAAGTGGATTATGCCACCATTGATCTGCTGGCTAAGCGCTCCAAACCAACTTTTGATGTGCGGAAGATAAGGGCCGGAAATCGCTATTCGGTGCTATGTACAAACGACTCAGCCCAAAAGGTGGAGTACTTTGTATATGAAATAAATCCGACGGATTACGTGGTTTTTGATCTGCGTGATTCTGTTCATATTCATTTGGGAGAAAAGGAAATTGAGATCCGTGAAGCCACCACCTCCGGCACCATCAACAGTTCGTTGTGGAATGCCATGGTGGATAACAATACCGATCCAAACCTGGCCAATGAACTTTCGGAAATATATGCCTGGACCATCGACTTTTTTGGAATACAAAAAGGAGATGCCTACAAAGTGATATATGAGCAATTGTATGTGGAAGATGACTATATTGGCATAGGAAAAGTTTATGCAGCAAGCTTCCATCATGCTGATCACGATTTCCTGGCTTATTATTTTGTTCAGGATTCAATTGGGGATTATTTTGATGAAGAAGCCAACAGCTTGCGCCGCACTTTTCTGAAAGCACCTTTGAAATTCAGCAGGATCAGCTCGAGATTCTCAAATAGCCGTCTTCACCCGGTATTAAAGATCCGCCGCCCTCATCATGGCGTGGATTACGCAGCACCTGTCGGAACACCGGTTCATGCAATCGGCGAGGGAGTTGTTATTGAAGCACAGTATCGCGGACAAAACGGGCGGATTGTAAAGATCAAACACAATGGCACCTATACAACGGCATATCTGCATCTTTCAAAATTTGGTGAGGGGATAAAAACCGGTGTACATGTTCGCCAGGGACAGGTGATCGGTTATGTTGGCCAGAGCGGGCTCGCTTCCGGACCTCACCTCGATTTCAGGTTTTTCAAAAACGGGCAGGCTATTGATCCGTTGAAAGTGGAATCCCCTCCTGCTGAGCCGGTTGATACCGCAAACCTGGTAGAGTTTAATCAACTGGTAAAAGTTTATCAGCAACGTTTGGATTCCATCCTGATAAAACAAAGTACCGAACTTGCAAATACAGCTAAATAGCTAAAGCTCCATTTCATAAAATTTTATCATTTCGGCAGTTGTATTGGTCAGATCAAACTGTTCCTGGATTATCCTGCGGCCATTTTGACCAATGCTTTTAGCTTCTTCAGGGGATTTAATGCAGAACCTGATCTGATCAACAAATTGCTGCGGTGTATCGGCAATTAAAATATTTTCACCGGTTTTGTATGGAATTCCTTCGGCACCAATGCTTGTAGAAATAACCGGTTTCCCCAGCGCCATCGCCTCAATGATTTTCACCCGAATCCCGCCTCCTGCCAACAAAGGCACGATCATAATGTCATTTTGAAGATGAAATTCAGCAGCATCATTTACCTCGCCCTCAATGATAATGTTATTACTACGCGCACTTTTTATCGAGGCAGGCATTTTTTTCCCGGCGATGCGAAACTTAAAGTCAGAAATGGATTTTAATACCAGTGGCAGCACTTCAGCTATGAACCAGTTGATCCCCTGTGGATTTGGTTTCCAGTCCATGGAGCCGATATGATAAAAAACAGGGGGCTCATTTAAGATAGATGATTCTTTTGCTGATTTCGAATCAGTAAAATCATACCCAACAGGAATGGATTCGACCGGTTTATTCGGTGCAAGGCTTTTAAAAATTGCCTGATCACGATCGGAAATGGCAATGATCCCATCCACTTTTTGAGCCACTTCACTTTCAAATTTTTTAAGTCTTTTGGTCGCAATTTTAAGGATCAACCGATGAATGATACTTCGCTCATTTTTAACGATTCTTTCCCAGGCTGCAAACTCTGCATTTTGAGGCCGCAGAACGATTTTAGCAGAGGAATGGGTTCTGATAGTTTCGATATAAAGACCCATATACGTGTGCTCAAGCTGGATAATATCAAAAGTATTATTCTTGAGGATTTGAATTAATTTATCATTCCACTTTTTACTCCAAAAACGCTCCACAAAATACGATTCACTTTTCAGGAGATTCAGCGCAACCCGTACCAAACGGATTCGGGTATCAATTTCAAAAGATTCGAAGCTGGTATTGATTAAAAATGAAGAAGGGAGCATATCAGGATCAACCCATTGCCGGGTCGTGTTCATGGCAAATACCTTCACCTCTGCACCGTTTCTCATTAACCCAACGGCATTGTTGTAGATAGAATACGCACCTCCATCATGCAGGGGCCAGGGCATTTTATGGCAGATCTGTAAAATTTTCATTTGCCTGATTTCTGATTGCTACCCGTGTTAACCTGATATCAGCGGTTCCATTTGGGTGCTTGCTGGCTGATAATGCAATTTTTGAAATTCCTTGATTGCTGAGCTTACCTCCCTGATTTGATCCACCGAAATGTCATAAAACATTGGTAAACAAAGGATGTTCCGGGTTACCCAATCGGCTACAGGCATTTCATCCCGTTTAAACTTTCCAAACTCCTTAAAATCACTGACAAGGGGATAAAAGTACTTTTTGGTTTGAGTTCGCCTGGAGCTCAGAAAATCGAATAACGCATCCCGGTTATTACCAAATTGTGCCGGATCGATGAGTACAGGTATGTAAGGATAGTTTCGCCTTACTTCAGGTTTCACCATTTGAAAGCGAATCCCCTCAATATTGCTAAGTTCATCGAAATAAGTTTCTGCCGCTACTTTTCTGCTGATTAAAATCTCATCCATAAACTGCAAATGCGACAACCCATAAGCGGCCTGAAGTTCATTCATTTTTGCATTTAAACCGTAACCATCCAACAGGTTTTTTTTGTTGATGCCTGTATTTTTTAGCGCATCAATGTGTTGTTTCATCCTTGCATCACGGCAAATTACGGCGCCCCCTTCAAGCGTATTGAACACCTTGGTAGCATGAAAACTCAACACCGACATTGCACCAAAATTACAAATCGATTGTCCATCCACCTCCACTCCAAAACAATGCGCAGCATCATAGATAACAGGTATGTTGTATTTTTCTGAAATCGCACTGATTTCATCGGTTTTGCAGGGCGATCCGAAAATATGCACCGGCAAAATTGCGCAGGTATCCGCTGTAATAGCCTTTTCGATCAGCTTTGGGTCAATATTTAAATCAAAAGGATCAATGTCAACAAACACAGGAGTGAGATTATTCCATACAATGGCTTGTAAGGTAGCCGGTGATGTAAATGGCGTAGTGATCACTTCACCCTTCAGGTGCAATGCCTTAAGCGCTATTGTGAGGGCAAGGGTTCCACTCGAAAACAAACTGATATGTTCAACTTTTAAGTACCGGCAAAGTGCTTCTTCAAATTCAGCGTGAATTTCACCGGCATTGGTAAGCTGCCCCGATTTTCTGATCCTTTCAATATATTTGATCAAATCCAGTGTGGGTGGCACAAAGGGTTTCAGGAATGGTATTTCGTTAGTTGTTTGCATCGTTATTTGAGTGGTTTGATAGTGTAGGTTCCTGAATATGGATAGGTATTTGATTTTCGGGTTAAGCCCGGGATGATTTCATTAAATAAAATATCAAAAAAAGCCAGCAGGTAAAATACATTCAATCGGATGATGTTTTTAAACCTGAATTGAAGTTGAAACCTGTTTGGCAATAAGGCCAAAAACAATCCACCTGTTATAAGGCCAAAGGCCAGCGCATAAAGCCAGCTGTTGAAAATGGCCAGGCCGAGATTTACATAACACAACAACGCCAAAACAGGAATCAGAAGCCGCAGGTATTTATGCCATAAAAGCATGATGTGTTGCTTTAAATTCAGTTCGGAATAAATCGTTCGGTCTTTTAAAATCTGGAGCAAACCTAAAAGGTAACGCCGGGCCCGACGGTAATCATAAAGCATGGTCATATTTTCATCAATCACCTCGTAATCCTGCAATATCCTGATTTGTTTTGATTTGAGAATACGCAGGCTCAGATAAAGATCATCCAGGATCGTATCATCCGGTATGGGCTTATAACACTCTTTTTTAATGGCATACAAAGGGCCGTAAACCCCCATAAGGTTGCCGGCTCTGCTTTCATTTCTTTTCAGATAATTTTCATGTTTTCTGATGAAAGAAATATGATGGTCCTTATCCAAACTGGAAATCGAACACGAAACGGCTCCCACCATCTCAAACCTGAGCGGATCAATGATCTTGCTGATCACATTTTGGGTAAGATCCTGCCGCTGATCGCAAAAAACGATATGCTCAAACTTCGCCTCCTTCACCCCCAGGTTCATGGATGCAGGGATACCGGTATGCTGCTCATTGACAATAACCTTTATTTTGCTCTTTTGCTTAAACTGTCTCAATAATTCAATACTACCATCCGTACTTTTATCATCGATGATGATCAGCTCAAAATCTTTAAAATTTTTCAACTCTGCCAGCAGATACCGGATCTTATTGGCCAGGTAATTTTTTCCATTAAACGACAGAAGAATAAGGGATACCTTATCGATTCTTGCTGCCTTAACCTCCTTAGCTTCATTTGCTGGCGAAAGCAGCAGCAGCCAGAGCGGATAACTCAGGTAGAGCAAGCTGATAAAAACGGTTATTCCAAATAAAAGCGCCATAACTTTTGGTATTGATTGTAACCTTCTATTTATTGTGTTTTTTTACAAATCGCATTCTATAAATCGATTTCAGCATCAGGTAGATCAGCTCGCCGGCTTGTTCAGGAAGCAAGTTTTGTATTCGCTGGGAGGTGTCCTTGGCAAAATCAAACCAAATGCTTTTTTTATCCTTGTTGCTGTAAAAGCCGTTTTTTCGGGCAAGCCTTATCGCCTCCAACCTTTCATCATAACTGAACTCCGGTGTTTCAAATACGATCCGTGGATTGATGGTATGAAAATCGTGGATCCGGGTGGTGCTTAGGGTTCCGTGATTTTGAACATAATCCCATTGCGGTGTGCCTTTGAAGGGCAAAACAGTATAAAAATTCACAAAATCACAGCCCGAATTTTTAGCATATTCAATCGATTCCTTTACCGTTTCCAGGGTTTCATGAGGGCTGCCGATCACGTATTGCGACATGATCTCAATACCCGCCTTTTTAAGGATTTGAATGCCCTCGGTTATTTTTTCAATGGTGACGGATTTGTTGATCTGCTTTAAAATATGATTGTTAGCCGACTCAACCCCAATAGCGACATTGTAGCATCCGGCTTTTTTCATTTTATCGGCGATTTCCTGTGTCATGATCTCTGCCCGTATCGAAACCGACCACATGATCTTCAGATCTTTTTCCAGCAAGAGTTCACAAAACCTGTCAACCCGCTTTAAATCCACATTAAAGCTATTGTCGCCAAAAACAAAGATCTTTTTGCCAAAATGCCTGACCAAATATTCAACCTCATTGATCATATCCTCGGGGCTGCGCATGCGGTAGGTATTTTCCCAAATAGAAGTTGAATTGCACCATGAGCAGGTATATGGGCAGCCGCGACTGGTGACCATCCGGTGCAGGGGATAACGACCCATGGGAAAAATATCGTAAGCAGGCAGGGGCAGTTTATCCAAATCACGCAGGTAGCTTCGGGGCGCATTTTTTATGATATGGCCTTCCTGATCTTTCCACATCAATCCACGAATATCCTCCGGGTTTTTATTTCCTTTCAGGTGATCAATCAGTTCCGAGAAAGTTATTTCCCCTTCGCCGTATACAGCAAAATCGGCCGGTGTTTCTTCAAAAATCTCTTCCTGTATTGTGGTAACATAGGGCCCTCCCAGGCAAATTGGTTTATCAGGCCAGGTATTTCTTACACGGTTGAAAATATCAATCACTTCGTAATAAACCGGTGAAAAAACCGTGATTCCTAGAATATCAAAATCGTTGGCAAAAAATTGCCGCGTCTCCTTTCGGGTAGCCACCCTGGTATCCAAAACCTTAAAATTTACATCCTCGTGAACCGTGCGGGCATAGCTTGCCAGGTAGCCGAGGCCCAGGTGCACCGTTTTGTATCGTCTGTCTTTATTAGGAAAAATAAAACCAATATTCATCTTTTCATCATTTAGTTTTACCAGGCTATTTCTTTCCTGTCGCGGAAGAACTTTCCCGTAGGTATATTTTGAGTTGTTGCTATCCACACCGCCGTGTCAGCTCCTTCCTGAACGTCGCGGGGAGCATTGGGGCCACCCATGTCTGTTTTTACCCATCCCGGACACATGGCATTTACAATGATCCCTTTGGTTTTTAATTCATTTGCAAACATGATGGTTAAAGCGTTTAAGCCTGCTTTTGAAAGACTGTAAGCCGGTGATTCCGGCTGCAATTGTTCCAACTGACCACTCCCACTGCTCATGTTTATGATGGATGCTGATCCGCTTTTTTCAAGCAAAGGGAGAAAGGTTTGTATCATCTGCAAAGGCCCGTAAAAGTTCGTTTCCATGATTTCACGCACATGGTAGGGATCAACCGTTGTAATGTTGGGTTTTTTATTGATTAAACCCGACCTTCGCATGGCCGGGGTAAATTTTCGGGCCACTTTTCCAACGGTTTTTATATGTGCATCAATAAAGTTTTTTAGCTCATTTTTTCGGGAACTATTACCCTGATGCACATTTTCGTAGATCCCGGCATTGTTAATCAGTACATCCAGCTTGCCGAATTTTTCACTTACAATTTCAAATAATTGCATGATCGACTGCTGATCCGAAACATCAAGTTCAGCTGGAAATACCCGATCACTTAAACTTTGTGCAGCTTTTTTACCTTTTTCCAGATCACGAGCGCACAAAATAACGCGGTGCCCCAATTGGTCGAGCTGCCGGCAAATTTCCAATCCGATCCCACGATTTGCACCCGTTACCAAAATAGTTTTCATAAATCACCTCCTTCTGCTACTTCAATGGATTTTTGGTAATTTTTCAGAACCCGCTTCGAAACTCTGTTGCCGATCAGTGGAAGCATGGTAGCCCATGCCTGCCTGTTGCTCAGGGGATACTTGATCATCGAGGCGATCATATTCCTGCTGAAATGATGGCAGCAACCATTACATTCCGGGTAAAAATTACCGGTCTCCAGAAAGTTTCTGATCTCATGTGTTGCTTCATTCCACAACTCCAGGAGGTTTTTATTTTCACGGTCTTTAATGGAAACGGTGGCTGGCCGGAGCCCACAGGATTGAATTCCGCCATCGTAGGCAATATCAATGATTGCGTAAATTTCGCGGCAATAAAACTTATTAAGCACAGCTTCAAAAAACCAGGTTCCGTTTTTACCTGCAGCGGTGGTTAGGTATTGGTTGATCCATGGCATGATCCTGTAAACATTGGTATTGATTTGATGCTTTTTTTCAAATTGCAGGATCTGATCCAGCTGCTTTTGCAATTCATCCAGCTTTTCGAAAGGCACATTCAGCTGGTTTTTATTTTCAACCGAATTTCGGTCGGGATAATTGGAGTAATAAATAATGGGCTGAAACAACACCTGCCTTATTCCAAGTGAAAATGCTTTTTTTACAAAATCGGAAAGATGTTCAAAATTATAATTCGAAATAGCAGTAAGTATTGTTACAGGAACATTGAATTTTTGGAGAACCTGAATGGATTTCAAAGCATTTTCAAGTCCATTTTTAGCTCCGCGGGTTATTGAATTTATGCGGTTATCAAAAGCATCCAGCGAAATATTGACTTCACATTTACTTTCTTTCAAAACCGATAATTCCTGTGTTGAAAGTTTATGAATCGTCATCCCATTGCTCGTGATGGAAGTACGGATCTTTCGGCTGGCTGCATAAGCAACCACATTGAGCAAACCATCAAATAAAAATGGTTCACCTCCGCACAACGAAATTTTATTGATACGCACCTCAGCCATCTGGTCGATGATCCAAAACAAATCCTCTTCGTTGAGTTTCTCTTTTAACCGGGAATCAATATGCCCACCGATCTCGCAATAGATACATTGCTGATTACATTTTGCGGTAACGTTCACAGTAACCATGGAAGGCTTATTCCTTTTGATGTGTAGCGCGAATAGTTCCGGCAGGTAGTTGTTTTTTAGCTTTACGTTCATTTTTACTTAGGGTTATAAAAGTACGAAAGCAATATCAGTATTGCAATGCCGGAACCCAATTTAGAATCAATTTGAACAACCAAACGTATTCGTTCAGACTATCCTCCTTTAAGAAATCAAAAAAAAAATTTGGAAATCAACAATATATATTTTTACTTTGCGTTTCAAAGTACTTTATAACCAAATATTACATGGAAAAATCAAAAGAGTTTAAAGACCTGCAGGAGATCAAAAGCCTGATGGAACGCTCCTCAAGGTTTTTATCGCTGAGTGGATTGTCAGGAGTTTCGGCCGGTATCATTGCGCTCATAGCTGCTGCCATAGCTTATTATTTGCTCGATTTCGGCCGGATCAAATACACCACCAATTTCTATTTACTCCGACCCATGGAGGAGTTTAGCTACCAGATGGATCTGTTGACCAACTTACTGATCCTGGCATTTGCAACCTTTGTACTGGCGCTTGCTTCTGCTTATTATTTCTCGTGGCGGAAGGCCAAAAAATACAACTACTCCCTGTGGGATCACACAACCAAAAGGTTGTTGTTTCAGCTTTTTATTCCACTGATTGCCGGAGGAGTGTTTGCGCTGATCCTGATCGACCGCAACGATGGAACTTTGCTGGCTGCTGTAACGTTGATCTTTTACGGACTGGCGCTGGTTAATGCAGGGAAATATACCCTCAGCGAGGTGCAGTACCTCGGTATTTCAGAAATTGTATTAGGTTTGCTGGCCGGAATTTTCACCTGCTGGGGCCTGCTGTTCTGGGCCATTGGCTTTGGCATTTTACATATCATTTATGGTTTGGTGATGTATTACCGATACGAACGATGAAAGACATCATTCAGAATTTAAATAAAGCATTCGAAAACAGGGTCAGGCTGGGGATCATGTCGGTTCTGATGGTAAACGACTGGGTGGATTTTAACACCCTGAAAGAGTTGTTGGATACCACCGACGGTAACCTGGCCAGCCACCTGAAGGCGCTTGAAGAGAAAGCACTTATCAGGATGAAAAAGCAGTTTGTCGGGCGCAAGCCCAAAACCAGTTTCCAGGCTACAGATAACGGCAAAGCTGAGTTCAGGCAACACCTTGATGCACTTGAAAACTTATTAAAGAACCAATAATTTTTTTAACCTTTTACTTTGTATTTCAAAGTACTTTATATAAAAACAAAAAACAATGCAAACAATCCAGGAATTTTCAAAGAAGTTATCACAGTCGATCTCAGTAAAGATCGCTATTATCGGATTTTTAATCCTCATTTTACTCATTCCCACCTTCATGATACAGGGTTTGATCGGTGAACGTGAAACGACAAGAAACTCAGTAGTTCAAGAGGTGGGTGACAAATGGGGCCGGCAACAAACCGTAACAGGGCCCATTTTGGCCATCCCCTATTTCGAGCAGTATATGAATAAGGATGATGAGATTGTAAAATCAAACAAAACCCTTTTTGTGCTTCCCGAAAAGCTCGACATTAACGGGCAACTCAATCCGGAGATCAGGCACCGGGGCATTTACAAAGTAATCGTTTACAACTCTGAAATTCGTTTTAACAGCAAATTTCACCTGCCCGACCTGAATGAATTGGGCATTGTACCTGAGCAGGTATATTGGGATAAAGCATCTGTGTTGTTTGGCGTGACAGACCTCCGGGGTATTCAAAATGAATTGAAAGTTATATTGAATGATCAAAATTACGAGGTGGAACCCGGGCTGAAATATCCAACTGTTGCCAATGCTGGATTTACTTCGGGGGTAAAACTGAACCCTGAAACCACTGAATACAGGATTTCGCTTGATCTCGACCTGAGTGGCAGTGAAAACATTTATTTTTCGCCGGTGGGAAAAACCACCAATGTAAATATCACCTCACCCTGGTCAACGCCTTCTTTTACCGGGAGTTTTCTTCCGGATGATCACAACATCGACAGCAACGGCTTCACAGCTTCATGGACCATCCTCGATCTGAACCGCAATTTTCCGCAGGTGTGGAACAATCTAAGCTACCGGGTGGATGAAGCTGCATTCGGGGTGAACCTGCTTTTTCCGGTGGATGAATACCAGAAGTCGATGCGCTCGGCCAAATACGCCATCATATTCATTGCGCTCACTTTCCTGATCTACCTGTTTGTGGAAATCATCAATAAAAAACGGATCCACCCGGTTCAGTATCTGCTGGTGAGTTTCGCCCTGCTACTGTTTTACACCTTGTTGTTATCGCTTTCCGAACAGGTTGGATTTAACCTTGCTTACCTCATTTCAGCCATTGCGATTATCGGGATGATCACCGTTTTCTCGCACAGCATTTTTAAGTCGGGACGACTGAGCAGGATCATTGCCATTTCGCTGGGGGTGCTCTATGCCTTCCTGTTTACCATTTTGCAGCTTGAAGATTATGCACTTTTGTTTGGCAGCATCGGCCTGTTTATCATCCTTGGCTTTGTGATGTACTTGTCGAAACGGATCAACTGGTACGGGCAGATCAATGAAGAAAATCAATTAAAAGAAAGTTAAAATTTGCGGGTTTCGACCACTTCACCCCAAGGTGGGCAACCATTGCGGGGTGAAGTTTTTAAAACTATAATTATGATTCAAAATAAAATTCAACTTCGTCAACTCAACCTGTACCTGCTGATTTCGGTAAGTTTCAGCATGAGCATGTTACTGTTCAGGATGCTTCTCACAGGTTCGCTTTATTATGTTTTCCTGGCATGGAATCTTTTCCTTGCATTTATTCCGTTGTGGATCAGCAGCCGCTTGGTTAAAAAGCAAAACCACCGATGGTATCATCTGGTGCTTGCGGGTTCGTTGTGGTTGCTTTTTCTACCCAATGCTCCTTACATTATCACTGACTTTATCCATTTAGAAGATTCCCGTTTTGTGCCCCACTGGTTCGACCTCATGCTCATCCTCACCTTTGCATGGAATGGCCTGTTGTTTTGGCTGATCACCATGTTTCATTTTAACACAGTCATCGAAAACAGGATCAATCCGAAACTGAAATTTTTACTTACCCAATTTATTATCCTGCTTTCAGCGGTGGGTGTTTACCTGGGCCGTTACGGTCGATTCAACAGTTGGGATGCCTTTTTTGAACCCATAGGTATCATCGGAAAAGTGGTGTATATGATTTTTCATCCAGCGCACTTCCCCGGTTTTTATGGAATGGTGATCGCCGTATATGTATTCCTGGCCCTGCTGTTTGGATTTATTGATAAAGTAAGGCAAACTGGCATTCCAGAATTGTTAACCCAAAACCAGCGTCATGAACTCAAATAGATCCCTGTCGAATTTAAAATTCAAACTTATACTTCCTGCCCTGCTCGAAGCCAAAAGCCCCGACTGGCGGCCCATCAAATACAGTTTGTTCCCGCCCCTCGGACTGGCCACCCTGGCTGCTTTTATTCCAAACGAATGTGAAACCGAAATCATCGACGAACATGTTGAAACAGTTGATATTAACGACCATCCTGATGTTGTTGTCATCCAGGTTTATATTACCAATGCTTACCGCGCCTACCAGATTGCAGATCATTACCGAAACCGGGGATCGCTTGTTTTACTGGGCGGTCTGCACGTTACTTCGTTACCCCACGAGGCTGCGCTTCACGCGGATGTGATTTTTCTTGGGCCGGGAGAAGATAGTTTCCCCCGCTTTTTAGAAGACCTGAAAAACGGTTCTATCAAAAAAGTTTATCATTCTGAAAACCGATCGCTGCTCAACCTTCCGTTTCCACGAAGAGACCTAATCAAAAAACAGCTCTATCTCGTACCCAATTCCATTACTATTTCACGGGGTTGTCCGCATCAGTGCAACTTTTGCTACAAACATGCATTTTTCGCAGGCGGGAAATCGTATTACAGGCTCGAACTGGAACGTGCCCTCGCTGAAATTTCCGGCTTGAAAGGGAAACACTTATTTTTCCTGGATGACCACCTGCTCGCCTATGCACCTTTTGCAGCCAACCTCTTTGATGAAATGAAAGGGATGGGCAAGGTGTTTCAAGGGGCGGCTACCATGGAAAGTGTGATGGATGATAATCTTTTGAAGAAAGCACATGACGCCGGTTTGCGAAGCCTTTTCATCGGGTTTGAAACCATGAACAGCAGCAATCTTAATTCTGCCAACAAAAACCACAACAAGCTTGAAAGATATGACCTGGCCATTCGCAAGCTGCATGACATGGGTATAATGATCAACGGCAGTTATGTGTATGGTTTTGATGAGGATGATTCTGATGTTTTCAAACGGACCGTTGATTGGGCCGTTTCCAAAGGGATAACCACAGCCACGTTTCACATTCTTACCCCCTATCCCGGCACGAAGGTGTATGAGCAAATGCAAAGCGAAAACCGCATCCTGACAACAAACTGGAATCAATACAATACCCGGCAGGTGGTTTTTAAACCGAACAAACTTTCACCCGAAGCATTGAAAGCAGGCTATGATTGGTCGTACACCGAATTTTATAATTGGTCGAATATTTTTCAATCGGCGCGGCAACATGAACCCTTTATGGAACTTGCACGCCACCTGGCATATTCCGTTGCCTGGAAGAAGATGGAACCTTTATGGAATTATGCGATCAAATTAAAACAGTTGAACAGAGCCCTACCATTGCTGGTAAATGTATTGAATCAGAAAAAACAAAATTCCAACCGGCTTTCAAATCCGCTGATTATTGAAAAAAGGGACCTGTTGCGAGCCTAATATTAGTTTGATAGATATATTTTCAACCAACAGCTGTTTTTCTTCAACCATAAGTAGCTGATTTTTAGTAAATAATTATTTAATTTGCAAAGTTAAATTAAGGGAGACATATATGTTACTAAAAACAAGCGGGCTAACAATGCTAATTTTAGCAATTGCCCTTTCAATTACTGCTCAGCATCTTCACATCGAAAAGAACGATGGTGGCGAAATAAGCGAAACAATCAGCACCATCGACAAAATCACACTGCCGGCGGGAACAATGAAGATCGATCACAACAATTCGGAACCGACAACAGTGAGTTTGTATTCCATTAAGAAAATTTATTTCGACCTGGTTACTGAAACAGACGAATCAACATTAGAATTTAAACCGGTTATCTTTCCTAATCCGGCTTCAAACCAGGTTTTAATATCTAATCTTCCTGCGGGGAAATTTGAAGTAAACCTTTTTTCAATCCATGGCGACCTGGTATTGCAGTCCGAAATTGATGCTTCAAATCCCATTATCGAAATCGATTGGCTATCAGGCGGGATTTATATCCTGAAGGTAAATGGTTCAACAACGAAAATTGTAAAACAATGAAAAGAGTAGCCTTGATCAGTGCGGCCTTGTTAGGGACAATTTTCCTGTTTGGCCAAAATATTATGAAATTACATACCGGAAACGAAATCATCCAAATGGAGGTTTCGGAAACCGACAGCCTGTTTTTTACTGAAAACGGAACGATAGCTAATTTTCGGGTTGCCGGAAATTTAAGCCAGTTTAATGTTTCGGAAATTGATAGCATCACCTTCGATCTGGAACCGGTTGTGGATTCAACGGTTTATGTATACTACACCGGAACATCAGCTTCGGTAAATAATCCGCTGGAATCGGTAGGCGTTACCGCCGAAGTAGATGGCGCCAATGTGACCATAACTTCCACAGCCCTTATAGCGCACATTAACTATGTGTTGTCAGGAAGCAGCAATGATGGCTCATTCAAAATTTATTCGGATGAGCGGATTGATTTAATCCTTGATGGTGTAAATATCACAAATCCTGATGGTCCGGCTATCAATATCCAATCAGATAAAAGGGTCACCGTTGAGCTTGTTGAAGAAACAAACAACAGTTTAACCGATGGTGAAAATTACCTCGACCCACCCAATGGCGAAGATCAGGATGCTGCATTTTTCAGCGAAGGACAACTGGTCTTTGAAGGAAGTGGCAACTTAACAATAACCGGTCTCGGACTTGATCAGCACGGGTTGGCAAGTGATGACTATATCCGCATTTTGGGAGGAAATATCACGGTAAGCAGCGCCGTAAAAGATGGCATTCATGCAAAAGACGGGTTTTTCATGGAAGATGGGAACGTAGAAGTTACTTCCGATGGCGATGGGGTTGATGCCGGGAATGACAATATTGAAATTTCAGGTGGGGTACTTACAGTTCACAGCCAAAGTGACGAAGTGAGCGCCGTTAAATGCGACAGCACTTTAATTATGACCGATGGATTGCTGGATATTGAAGTTAGCGGGGATAAATCCAAAGGATTGAACAGCAATATGGAAATAATTCTTTATGGAGGAATTGTTGATATCAATACTTCGGGAGGAGTAATTCTGGAGGCATCCGGACAGGGATATGACCCTTCATACTGCTCGGCGATAAAATCGGAAACGCTGGTGATGATTAACGGAGCATCTGTTACGATCAACTCAACCGGCGAAGCAGGACGGGGTATTTCAAGTGATGGCGATATTGTGATTTCGGGTGGAACGCTAGAAATTACCGCTTCTGGCGATGGCGACACCCATACGAATATTGAAGGTGATAACGATGCTTATCACGGTGCCTGCCTTAATGCAGATGGAAATATTTCGATCATAGATGGAAACGTAACTTTATCGCATTCGGGTGATGGAGGCAAAGGCATTACCACAGATACTGACCTGCTAATTGGCGGTTCCGGGAATGAACCAATCATTGAAATTACTACCACTGGTGAACGTATTACCATTTCAAGCGGGGGCTGGCCTCCCGGCAGTGGTGACTACGACGAAGCCAAGGCAGTGAAAGCGGACGGCAACATTACCATCGAAAGTGGTGAAATTACAATTGATTCAGCCGATGACGGCTTAAAAACACTGGATACCATTACAATCAACGACGGAACCATAAATATTATCCAATCGGAAGAAGCAATAGAAGGCCCGAACATCATTATCAATGGTGGTAACATTAGCCTTGTTTCGCATGATGACGGATTGAATGCAACCTATGGAAATGGTGGCGAACAAAACGACGGAAGCCTGCTGGAAATTAACGGTGGTTATATTTATATCAATTCATCAAATGGTGATCCTTTGGACAGCAATGGCAACATCCATATCAATGGTGGAGTAATTGTAGTTCATGGCCCGCAGTCTTCGCCTGAGGTTGGAATGGATGTGAATGGCAGTTGTATTGTTACCGGCGGGTTTTTAGTGGTTTCGGGGACCAACTCCAACATGACCGAAAATGCCAGCCCGTCTTCAACCCAATATTGTGTATTGTTAAGAACCAATCAGCAGGTTAGCGCCAATACCATTTTCCATATTGAGGACAATGCCGGAAACTCCCTGTTAACGTTCAAACCAGTGCGCAGCTACTATTCAATAATTTTCTCATCAGATCAACTGAGCAGCGGCACAACTTATAAAGTTTACACAGGAGGCAGTTGTACAGGCACCCCGGTTAATGGGTTATATGAAGGTGGGACTTACTCCGGTGGAACGCTGAAAACCACATTTTCATTGAGCAATATGGCTCCCACCGTTTGGTTTTAAGATATATTTTCTAAAGGATATTCCAACGAAGAAAGCCGGTTTACGCCGGCTTTTTTTCTTAGTGATAATCCTTAGTAATCAAGACATATCCTCACACCAGAATCCACCATCGGTGAAATAAGA
>Ga0116152_10000740_pt1 | contig 26881 bp, 31 predicted proteins | sample AD_UKC119_MetaG_FD_89894 | JGI IMG/M metagenome (GOLD analysis project Ga0116152, IMG submission 89894) | Active sludge microbial communities of municipal wastewater-treating anaerobic digesters from Hong Kong - AD_UKC119_MetaG | ecosystem: Engineered > Bioreactor > Anaerobic > Digestate...
GCACCATTCCACAATCCTGGAAGCTCCATGGCTTTGATGTCTTTTCCTTGGAAGCTTTTCTTTGCAATAAAACCTGTTTCCGGATCAGAAAAATCATTCAGATTAAAAGGCCTGCCATTGAAATCATTTTTCCAGCAAACAAGATCCACCGGATTGAAATGAGTCGAAGACAAAAGAATTTTTTTCTGATCAGCATTTGAAATATCGACCTGTGAAGATTCAACGATCTGTAATGAAATATTCCCATTTGAATCTTCAACAAAAAAAGGACCTCCGCCAGGTTCGCCTTCATTCTTCACCATGCCGCAAACCCGCACCGGACGGTTGAATACACCAAACAAAAAATCAATTTTTTCCAATGGATCAGCTTCGGTAAGCCAATCGGGAATTTCGATAAAGAGTTTATCCGATGCAAAAACTATCATTTCATTCAAATCCTCATTGCCAACATTGCCATTATCAAGCATAATCAGGTAAGCATGAATATCATTAACCACCTGCATCAAATAGCCGGCAAGCACTTTCTTAAACCAGACCGTATCATTTCTATGCCAATCAGGAACAATGTTATCGATATTTTTCAAAAACACCATCTCGGCCTTAATGTCATTCAGGTTCTGCAACAAAGCACCATGACCACCAGGTCTGAAAACCAGTCTTTCGTTGCTATCACGCACAGGAATATTATCCATATCAACCGCAACAGTATCGGTGCTTTTTTGCTGGAAAGAATGCGAAATTTTAATATTGATATCACACTTCGCTTTCAGTTCTGCAAGACACTTCTGTGTTTGTTTTTTAAATTCCTTCAGGTGTTCCGGGCTGATGGTGAAATGAATATTCATGGTATTATGATGCCCTACAGCGTGCGTCAAACCTTCATAAATCTGCTCTTCAAGCGCTGTTCGGGTAAACCCTTTGTATTGATGAAAAGGAATGAATGCCTTTGGCTTTGAGGCGAAATTCAATCCATCTTTTTTTAAAACGGCATCTAAAACCGGCAACCAGACTGAATTTTCAATTAATGAGTCTATATCATGCCCATGTTTTTTCAAAACATCCTTCAATGCATCATAAAAGGCAAATCGTTTAAGATTTTCAAGAAATTTTTCAGCGGGCATCGGCATATCCCAATGATTATTCAATGCATCGACAGCAGCAAAGATCTCTTTAAACATACGGGTAGCAGCCCCTGAAGCCGGAACAAAACGGGCCATAAAATAATCAGAAGCATTTTCCTCAAACAAAGCAATAAGTTTCTTTTGTTCATTCTGACTAAATGAAACAATTCCATTGTTGTTTGTAGCAGCGGCAATAAGTTTGACAGGCGAGAACCCTCGCCTAAAGCCAGCTAACTGATTTTCGACCTGCAAAACGGTCAAGCCATGTTCTTCAATCTGCCTGATGTCTGTTTCCGAAAATAAATTTTTTGGGTTCATAAAGTTGACGTTTCAGATATGAAAAAGCCGGTTGAGTATTGGATTCAACCGGCCTGAAAAAATTATTAGGATTAAAGTCCCACCACAGTGATATTGATTTCACGTGGGTTGATAGCCATAACCGGAATGAGCGCATCGTTGAAAATAATCTGTTCATCCCATGGATTGAGAATGAAATTGGGAACAATGCTTGAATCGGTATTGGTCATAACGAGAAGCATATCAGCATCAATCTTACGGGCATAATCAATCACCTGTTTAGCAAAGCTGCCGGTTTCGGGAATGATTTCGGCTTCATATTTCACCTCATTCTTTTCAAACACTTCAACAACTTTATTAAGGACAGCGCGGATCTTTGCTTTATATAATTCATCGTTGAGATACATGGCCTTTACATAAATGGTTGCATCGAACTGCTTGGCAATATAGATGGCCCATTTAATTTTCTGACGTGACTCCAATGTATCATCGATGGGAATTAAAATGCGGTTGTAACCTTCTCTGAAATCGCGTTTCTGAACAATAATAAAAGGGATACGGGTAGAAGTGATCACCTTATGTGCATATGAGCCAAAAATATGTTGAATTCCCTGTTTCCCATGTGTGCCCATCACAATGAAATTAGCCCCGACATCTTCGGCTGTTTTGCCAATATCGGTAAAAATACTGCCTTCTTTGGCATCGAAAGAGAAAGGCACACCGTATTTGTTTGAAAACTCATCCACTTTTTCCTGAAGACGTTCTTTCACAATGTCATCGGTCACTTTATAGACATTAAGGAGAGCACGGGTGTCGCGATTAATGATATGCAACAACTGAACAGTCCAGCCCTGATGTTTGGCCAAACCAGCAGCGTGATTCACAGCACATTCGGCAACATCGGTAAAATCAAAAGGAACAATAACGATTTTGTTTCTCGATTCCATATTATTTGTGAGTTAAATGATTATTCTGTTTTTTGCAAAGATATAAAAAGGAACGACAAATACTACTTTTTATTGACCAACCGGATTAAATAATCCAAATGGCGCAATTTTTTTTCTTCACGAAGCAATGTTGCCGTTTTGGTAAAATAATGATGAGCGGAAAGAAAGTCGATTTGCTGGAAATACCATTCTTTAACAGTAAGTTCACGGCCATATTCTTTCCATTCACGTCTCAGGTTACACCCAATAATAAAAAAGTCATCCCGCCCCAGATAGTCCAGATCAGCATCACACATAATGCTATCCAGTTTATCAACTGGTTTTTGCGGAATGGAAGTTGACATGATAATATGGGCAATCATCATGATTTCGGATTGAGTGTAATTGAAGCGCGGCAAAATATTCCAACACATACCGGCCGAAATATCTTCGTTTTCCTTGTATCGGATCAGAAATCCGACATCGTGAAACAAAGCCGCAGTCATCAGAATTGTTTTATCCATCCCAACCACCCTTTCGGCGGCAGCAATTTCTTCGGCTGCACGCATCACATCAACTGTATGATGAATTCCATGATAATAGAGATTGGGTGCCAGTCCCCTGCTGAGCCGCTGCATCATATAATCTTTCACCCGTTCAAAGTCCATTGTCAGAAATTTAAAAACCTGAGTTCAAGTAATTCATTGTATTTATCCCAGAAAGCTTTGTTTGGACGAAGCTTTTTGCCATCAACACTCAATTCGGCCTTAATGCCATCGACAAAAAACATATCCACCTCTCCTTTATGCTTAATGGGTTTTTTGCCGCGATAAGTAAGATCGAAAAACGACGAAACCAATTCGGCGGTTCGGTTCGAAATATTAATTTTACCGGACTCACCGGCATCCTGCAATCGGCTGGCCGTATTAACCGTATCACCCCAGATGTCGAAGGCGAATTTTCTTTTCCCTACAACTCCCGCAGTAAGCTCACCGGTATTAATACCAATGCGCAGTTTCCATATGCTGTCGGCTGGATTGCGTTGACGCATTTTTTCCATAAACTGCTGCATTTCCATGGCTGCCAATGTTGCATCGACAGCATGCGTGCGGTTACGAACCGGAATACCTCCTGCGCTCATGTGCGAATCACCGATGGTTTTAATTTTTTCAAGTTTATTTCTCGAACATATATCATCGAACTGGGTAAAAATCTCATCCAGCTTTGAAACGAGTTCCTCCGGATCCATTAATTCCGATATCGACGTAAAGCCACTGATGTCTGTGAAAAGCACAGAAACAGACTGATAAAATTCGGTCTGACATCGGCCGGTTGACTTCAGCTCATCGGCTATCCTTACCGGAAGAATATTCAACAATAATTTATCGGCCTTTTCCTTTTCAATCTCGATGGCCTTTTTCTGATTTTGAATTTCAAGTGTACGGCTATGAATAATGTTTTCAAGGCGGAGTTTGGCTTTTATAAGACGACGATTGAAATAAGTAACTATACCAACCACCAGCAAAGCAGCCAGAAATGCGGCTGCAACCCAGGCCCACCAATTGTTGTACCAAGGGGCAGGAATCACAAATGAAAAATCAGCAGCTACTCCTTCAGCCCCGAAAGGATTGATGGCTTTTACATGAAATGTATATTCACCCGGAGGCAAATTGGTGTATTCCTTATAATTTTCAGAAGATGGCTCAGACCATTGATCATCAAATCCTTCAAGCATATAAATAAACTGCACCTGACCTTCATGAATGAAATAACCAGCCGAAAAATCGAAACGGATATTTCCTTTATTAAAAGCAACAACATCGGGTTCTGAAACCAGATAATTGCGTGCAACCCTGCTGTAAAGCGTTTCTCCATTAAGAGAAAATTTTTGAATCGATGTGGTAAATGGCTCTGCAAAGCTAAAAGAATTACTGACTTTCCAATTAAAACGGAAAACCCCGTCGTCGCTACCAAGCCAAACAACAGAATCTCCTTCCGGCGTTATGGAATAAAATTCAAGATCGGGAAAAGCCATAAATGGAGAACTGATGAATTCTTTTTTACTGCCACTCCATTTGACATAGTAAAGACTTTTATGGCCGGTCAGTTTCGAATTAGTCTGAAACCACATGTTTCCGGCATCGTCTTCTTTGAGAATATTAATAAACTGAGATTTATTATAAAAAGTAAAAAACTCACGGTCAAAAGGAATCACCGAATAATGATGGTCTTTCTGAACAATGCGGTAAAGACCATTTTGTGCGCTGACCAGAGTTTGATTGCGAAAACGGAAAACGCTGTATTGATCAGACTCAGGTAAACCATTTCTGACTCCAATCTGACTCATTTCAAAAACCATATCATCACCCGAGCCGGATAAAGGCACAGCGGAAAAAACAAATACACCATCACGTGCAGTACCAACAAATAACTGATTATTTTCGGACAAAACTGCATTGATGATACGACTTTCGAGATTTGGGACCTGTGTTTCTTTGGGCTTTGTAATGCTTTTGCTGAAATCGAGATATTTGATAATAAGCGGGCCACCGGCATAAACCAACTGATTGTTGTCGCTCCGTGCTTTCACATAATTAAAATTGCCATCAGACACCCTTGTGGTTTTTAAAGTACTGTCAATCAGAAAAACACCATCCGATGTAGCGGCCAGCAAATAGCATTTGCCTGCAACTACAATCGGCTCCAAATCCCAGGACTGAGATGCAATTTGCGGAAGAGGAAGGAATATTTCATTTTTAGACCTGTCCTCTGCCCTATTCTGATAAAACACCCCCTGCCACGTTGCAATAAATATCTGATTGAAACAACGCACAACATCGAGCACGCTGCCTTTCACACCCTGATAATCATCAAAATTGCACAATGGCGACTGCGCATTGACCTTGCAGATTCCATTGTCCATTGCAATCCACATATTATGCTGCCGGTCTTCGTACAAATAAGTATGGGTCTCATTCATTACTCCTGCTTCACGCGAGAGATGATATAAAATATTGAAACAAGAGTCCGTTACGATTGTCCCATTACGCGTTGTTGCAAAACCATAATTTCCGTTGGTCATACGGATTGCATGAAATACTTCGTTGCTAACAAGAAAATCATTGATTGGCACCGACAATGGCTTAAGAAGCATTTTAATGGCATAGCGGTTGGTGAAGTCAAACCATACCTTGTGCAGACCATGCTGAGAATCGACTATCAGCGCCGAATCGCGCCCAAGAGTAATTACTTTGCGGATAACCATCTGTTCAGGAAGCTCGCTGATAACCCTCAGCAATTTATTGCCACTGACAACAGAAAACCCTTTTGATGGCTCATATAAAAACAAAGTATGCCTGAATTCAAATAAATGCGAACCTCTTTCAACCGGGATAACATACATTCCTTGAGGAACAAGACGAAAAATATTTTCTGCCGTTCTGAAATAAATACCATCGGGTGTTTTATTGATGGAAAACACAAAACCAAATTCCCTGAATTTACTGCGTACGAGATGAGTCAACGAAACATAACGATAGCCGGCTGTATTGTCGGGCAAAAAACATCCAAGTTCTGATTGGGCACCAACCCAAATCACATCATTTTCATCACAAAAAAAACTGGCAGGAGTTGCACTGTTGGCCAGCAAAAACTTCGACCAGGTGCGACCATTGTACATTAAAATACCATCGCCATTACCAACAAATAAAAAACCTTTGGAATTGCTTGTTAATACCCAGTTCTGAGAATAACCCCGGTATTCACTGGGATGATAATTGACAAAAAAAGGCAAACCTCCCCTGAGTTCCTGCGCCTTTGCCAAAGGCAGAACAGCAAAAAACAAAAGGCATATCATCACAATTTTCCGCATGCAGAGAGGTTTCTGAAAATTTACGCCAAAGTACTAAATATTTCTCTGATTTTTTAAAAAATTCAATTGATATTACGTTCCTTTTTAATTTCATCCCATGCTTTACTGACAGCTTTGAATTTTTCGCCGGCTGATTTTGCCACATCATCTCCCAGATGAGCAACCCGGTCCGGATGATATTTCATGGCCATACGCCGATAAGCTTTGCGCACTTCATCATCGCTGGCATCGGGTTTTACTTCAAGAATTTTGTATGCCCATCCAGTATCGGGAATATGAACAGAATGCATGGATTGATAATCCTTGTCGCTGATTCCCAACCACATGGAAATCTTCTTCATGAGCTCATTCTCTGCCGGATGCAATTCCTGATCAACCATGCACAGCGAAAGCAGCACATTTACCAATTCGAGACGCGCAGCATGATCCATATGAGTGCGCACCTGAAAACAAATATCTCTGACCGGTATTTCTTTGTTCAGCAACTCTTTGAGCAAAGGCATGGAGTGTTTTGTGTATTGAGCTCCAAAAGTATTATTGAAAACCTGTTTAATGAAATCAAGTTCAACTTTCAGATTCTTACGGTCAACCTTCATAACCGCAGCCAATAAAGCCAGCAAAGAAAGTCTGAAATCACCTGGAGTTGTTGCTCCTTCAGTATTGGTGTGTAATTTTTCCTGCGATGCATAATCAAAATATGCTCCCAAAACAAATCCAAATAAACCTCCGATAGGACCAATAAAAGCCCATCCCAAAGCACCAAAAACCCATTTATTGTATTTTGCCATTATTTGTTTCGCAACAATTGTGATATAAAAGTAGATACATTTTTCAGATTCAGCACTATTTTTTAAATAATTTTTGCTGCCAAGCCACTGAATATTGCTACTTTTGATTTATAATAATCACATATGAAACTTAATGTTGCTCTTCTTGCAGGAGGATATTCGGGCGAATCGGTCATTTCTGTACAAAGCGCCGGCGTTATCGCTCAGAAAATCAATCGCGAAAAATACAATGTATATCTGATAGAAATTAATAAAGAACGTTGGTGCTGGAAAAACAACAACGAAACCTTTGACATCAATCGTCACGATTTTTCGCTTCAAACTCCGGACCGGACAATTCATTTTGATGTGGCCTTTATCATGATTCATGGTACACCGGGCGAAAACGGGCTGCTTCAAAGTTATTTTGAACTGCTGGGCATACCTCATACTACCTGCAATGCCATGGTTTCGAATGTTACTTTCAATAAATTCTACACCATTCAATTGGTTAAAGCACTCGGATTGACCACCAGCCGATCGGTATATTTCAACAATGAAGCTTCGGCAAGGCCTGAAGATGTTTTTACACATCTGAATTTTCCGGTTTTTGTAAAGCCAAACAGTGGTGGCTCCAGCATTGGAATGAGTAAGGTGAAAACCGCCGAAGAAATTGAAGGCGCATTGGAAAAAGCTTTCAGAGAAGACAAAGAAGTATTGGTAGAGGAATACACAATGGGCGATGAACTCACCTGTGGTGTTTTACGCATTAATAGCGAAATTACAGCCCTGCCGGTTACCCTTGTGAAAAGTAAAAAAGATTTTTTCGACTTCGAGGCAAAATACACCCAGGGAATGAGCGATGAGATTACACCGGCTCCTGTTGATCAGAAAAAAACGGATCAGGTGGTTGCTGCATCGAAAATGCTATATGAAAAACTGAATTGCCGAGGTGTGGTTCGCTTCGATTTTATTCACAACGGAAACGAACCAGTTTTTCTCGAGGTCAACACTGTTCCTGGAATGTCGTCGGCCAGCATTGTACCACAACAGGCACAGGCAGCAGGAATACAGGAAACAGAATTATACGATCTGATCATCGAAAACGCTCTGAAATATTGAACATTCCATTCAATATACCATACATCAGCGGACAGGAACTGTTTTACATCAAAACAGCCCTGCAGTCGAAACAATGCAGCAGTGAAGGAATCTTTATCGACCGGGTTAAGGAATGGTTTGCAATAAACTATAAAACGCCTTCCGTTTTTTTAACTACTTCGTGTACCGATGCACTCGAAATGGCTGCACTCATCTGCAAAATACAAGCCGGCGACGAAGTCATTATTCCGTCATGGACTCACGTAAGCACTGCCAATGCTTTTACCCTGCGTGGTGCCCGCATTGTTTTTGCCGATGTTGAAGCAGGAAAAATGACACTGGATGTCAACGATGTTATCAGTAAAATATCTGATAAAACAAAAGCTATTGCGGCTGTCCATTATGGTGGCTATAGTGCAGATGTAATACATCTGAAAAAAATATGCGACAGTAAAAATATATTTCTGATTGAAGACGCAGCTCATTCTATCGGCGCCGGCATTGATGGCCATAAACAAGGCTCAATTGGCCATTTGGGATGTATCAGCTTTCATGAATCGAAAAACATTCATTGTGGCGAAGGCGGAATATTGCTCGTTAACGACAAAAATCTGATTGAAACAGCTGAAATTGTTTTTCAGAAAGGAACAAACAGGTCTATGTTTCTTCGGGGCGAAGTTCCTTTTTACGAATGGATACAAGCGGGTTCCTCATTTTCGATGAGCAACCTGACAGCCGCTATGCTACTGGCTCAATTGCAGGAAACCGATAATGTCAATTACCGCCGGCTTGAATTATGGAAAAGTTATTACGAACTATTGGGTAATATCGATGGGTTTGCTAAATATTTTTCTTTGCCCCCTTTACCAGATAAAGAAGACGATTTCAATGCCCATATTTTTTTCATCAAAGGAAACTCCGAGAACATTTCCGCAAAAATTCACCGCGCACTGAACAATGCAGGAATACAAGCCCAATTTCATTTTCCACCATTGCATACCAGCTTGTTTGGTAAAAGATTTAGCGGCAACTGCCCGGTGACAGCCAGCGAAAACATACGTTTGCTAAGATTGCCGCTTTTCTATGGAATGAACAGCAATCAAATAAAAAAAATGGCGATAATACTTGGAAAAATTCTGAAAAAAATCCGTCTATAAAAAAATATCTGTGTTCTAAAAAAAGAAAGAGATCTGTTAATACAGACCTCTTTCCGGCTGGGTTTTATTAATTGCTGAAAACTACCGGAACAGGGTCAGGGTTCCGGAAATATCATATAATTTTCCATCACCGCCAACTGCTTTTATGATGAAAACATAAACACCATCATCGCACGGAGTTCCATTATTCAAACCATCCCACATCACATCTGCTGCAGTTGAATTATAAACCAGCTGCCCCCAGCGATTATAGATACGTGAGTCCCATTCAACAATATTCAGACTGGTGGTGCGGAAAAAATCATTTTGTAAATCATTATTGGGCGTGAAAACATTTGGCACGACAAGAAAAGAAGAGTCCTGCTGTGAGCCAGCCCAAACCTGAACTACGGAACAGGCCGAATCTTTAAATCCGCCATGATTCAATGTGAACAGACAAACATCATAGGATCCTGCATGTTGAAAAACATGACTGAATGCAGAAATATCAGTGAAAGTCATTCCTTCAATGATCCAGGTGCAACTCAGAGCCGGAGCCGGAGTGCTGATTTGCACAGCAAGAGGTGCAACTCCCTGCGCCGGATCAATAATGATATGCGCAGGTATGATGGAATCAACATTTTTTTTTAATGATTTGTCAGAAACTACACCATACGTTTGCGAATCCGATAAAGACATAACCTGACTTTCGGATTGCGCCATCATAGACCCAACTATAAACAGAAAAAATATTAATATTACAACTCTCATGAATCCGGGCTTGTGAATTTCTTTGACTCCACAAAGTCATGAAAGTTGAATATTATCACGCAAAATTATCAACAAGCGGAAAACGGCGTCAGATAATAGCTTTGAGATTGTTTTTAACAATCATGCAACAAACGAGCCCTGTCTTTTAAAAGAAATTTCACAAAGTTTCGGTGAGCCGGATTGTGGAAAAAAATCGTCCAAAATCAAGACTTAGTTTATTCCAAGCTTCGTGCGGATTTTTTCAGGTATTGCATTTTTGTGAATAAGAATGGCAACCGTTTTCATATAAACAAATCCTTTGCTCATGTGCAGAAAACCATGTTCGCTGTTGGAATCACCCCAGCTGTTTTTTATAATGTAATGGCGGTTTCCGGCCGAATCCTGCGAAAGACCAGTCATGTGCATCAAATGATCATCCGAAGTACTGAAATTATCGAAATCCTTCTGACGAAGATCCTGCGAAAGTTTTATGTTTTCATTTTCGAGGCGCGCATAATTCTGACGATGCTTGAATTCCGGTTCACTCACATCGCCATCCCAACAAACTGTATAGCCGTTTTCGAGTGCATAATCAATTACACTCATCAGATCGTCAATGGGAAGATTATAGTATTGAGCACCCATCCAATTGTCCGGAATTTCGAGACGGAAGGGATGAAACCATGGATGATGCGAAAAACTGGTCAGTTCGATATAGTCCGCAGACTTTGGCAAGAATGCCTGACGGAATTCCATTGGAGTATAGGTCTTTTTTCTGAAAGTCATTTGCGTGGGCATTACACCCATATAAACATCGAGAATTGCTCTGACAGCGCTTTTCCAATGATGACCAGCGCCATCTTTTCCTGTCCAGACTTTAGCCATTGCACTTAATATTTTTTCCATTTCAGAATGATCGTATAATGTATCGCCTGGTGCATAACCATTGAAAAAATCTTCGGTAACTGCGCCATATTTATCCATCACAGCAAATACATCATGAGCCTGTCCACCCTGACTAAAATTGGCCAGACCTCTCAAGCGGATAAAATTTTCCGTTTTCATCAGGTAGGCATAATACACAAAAAAAAGCTCGGAAAGGTCAAATTCGCCTGCACCACTTCGCAAAAGTTCAGACTCAATAAAAGATACGGTTGCAAAACTCCAGCAGGTACCGGCATGCTGCTGATTTTTTACCGGAGTATGTGGAATGTCCTTTGAGATTTTAAATGGCTCCTGAGCCTGCAATGCCCCGGCAATGAGCAAAGCCAGAAAAACGACAAGTATTTTTTTCATATTGAAGGGTTGAATTATTGCAAAATAATGATTTCAGCTTTTCGGCAAAAACGTCGTTTGGGGTCGCCGGCCTTATAAAATTCACAACTGTTACCAACAGGTCTGATGACAATTCTATCTTTTTCAATTTTATTGCCGGAAAGGAATATATAAACTGATTTAGCACGTTTTTCAGACAATTTCATCTCTTGTCCATCCATTTCTCCAGGCGAAGCATAGGTCTCAATGCGAATAGTAGCGCCCGGATTTTCAAAAAGGAATTCAGTAATAATACCAAGTTTTTTATAACCAGCCTCATCGAGTTTAGCACTGTTTTCCTCAAAATAAATATTGGTGATATTGCTGTCGAGGCCTGCAAAGGTCGATGCGATAAAATCAGCCGAATCACTATCGAGAGAATCCTGCTGCGCAAGAGCATAGGTAATCGAATCGAGAATGGGCATTCCCTTTTCATCGAGCTCATAGACGGCAATATCATCGATATAATAATAAGCTTCGCGCTTTTTGAAAGAAAGTTTTTTTCGTTTGAATTTATCACGAGGAGTGGTTGAAAAATTGCCGATAGTCATAATCTTTTCACCTCCTTTGGCAATAAAAACTCCGTTGATGCGAACCCACTCGGCAGTATCGCGCACACCAAAAGGACGATAAGTTTCGACCTGAGGCGGAAAATCTTCGCGACCAGCACGAGTAGTATAAGGAGGTCGGTTTGGATAAAAACTAACCCCGATTTTTTTCAAAAAACAATTCGAATATCGTGAAGGTGTTACATACATTTCGAACGAATAGGCCTTCCCTTCCGTTAACGGACGTCGAAGTTGAATCTGAAGATATTCATTGTATTTAGGCCAAACGCGGATTCCAACATAAGCATGTCCCGAACGTGGTTTACGCAAAATATAATTGCGGTCGTTTCTGGCTGCATTAACTTCTTTATACCGTCGGTCATCGGCATTGACAAAAAAATCGACCGTATTCAGTTTTTTCCATGGTTTCATGGTCGGCCTTGTCCCTTTTTTGTCATCGAAAGAACCATTGGGAACCAGATTCTGTGCACGCAGTTGCAAACCTGCTATCATAAAAAGCAAGAATAATAAACAATATATGGGATACAAACATTTCATCAATTAACGCAATCGCTTTTACTTTTTTTGGAAAAAATACGGTAGAAATATTTCCAGTGCCAGAAAATATGAATAACAGAAATAACAGACATTGCTATACCAAATTGTACATGCCAGTAAAGATAATCACGGATTAATGAAGAATCCAACTGATAATTGATTTGAACCACAAGTACAATTCCAAGAACTGCCGTAGTCAGAAATGTGAGCAATAAAAGTATGTTCCATATACGGCGATGAACAAATTTACGAAACAATTTCAACTCCATTAAAAAAGAAGTAAAGCCGTAAAATCCAAAACAAAGAAGCGTAATCAGCAACAAACTATAGGAACGAGCCTTTGATGGAGTTTTAATTTCATTTTTAATTTCAGGAACAGCTTCGGATTCAAGCTGAACACTATCAGAATCCGCATCAACAATGACTTTACTGGATTCTTCGGCAGGAATTACATTTGTGCCAGCAACATTTTCTTTTTTAATTGCAACGGTATCTTTACGAACAATCGTATCTTTTTTTTCAACTTTCGATACGCGGCCATAATCACAAAAACCATCACCATCGGCATCGAAAAAACGACCGCATTTACCCGGACAGTCAATTTCATCCCACGGACATTTGAATTTGTTATTCTGAGCCGACAATGGCTGTATGAATACACTGAGCAGAAATACAACCTGAAACAAAAATGCTTTCATAAGACTTTAATTCCTGATAATTCAACATCCTCGTACATGACTCTCCATTTCTTTTTGAAAAGAAAACGCCGATAACGCAGATTTATTTTTTTACATCCTTCCATATACACCGAAAAACCTTCTTTGGATTGCAATTCTTCAGCAATATCCTTCCCGCAGCCGGTACTGAAAAGCTCCACCGGATCAGCATGATCTTCATGACTTACCGAAATACAAACCGAACTCAAATCCTCGGCATAATTAAGAATTACAAAGGGTTCGGGCTGTTCATTGAAAAAAACTCTCGTCGGCATTTTTACTTTTTTATTTTATCATCAAGGTAATCAAGGGCATTGATAATTCCATCAAAAAACTGACTTTTTCTGAAAGCATCAAAAATTACCGTGTTTATTACAAAATCAAAATCATTATCCGTTATACGGTTTTCAGTAGCAGGACACGAAATCATTCTGATTTCGCCCAGTTTGTTAGATATCACAAACAATAGCCCCTGATTGTCTTTGCAGCCATTCCACTTGGTAGAAACGGCATCGGCATACTCCGTGAAATTATTAAAATCACCAATATTGTCGCAAGTGAAAACACCTACAGGAATTGCATTTTTCGCCTCAAACTCGTTGCAACGATTTACCAGAGTCTTTGATTCTCCTTCGGTAAATAACTTTTCATAATCCGTTATGGTGCCCTGAACTTTAGGCGTAATCTTCGACTGCATTGTATCTGCCACAACTTCAAAATCATTATCTATGGCTTGACTCTTCTGATGACCGCATGAAATCAGCGTTTGCACAAGAATACCCAGTATCAGGCAAAGAATAACGGATTTTTTCATATTACAATTTGACCTCAAAAATACAAATTTGAATGCTTCAAAAGCACTACTGTTGAGTTTTTTCCAATATTGCCATGTTGTAATCATCAGTTTTTTTCTTGCCCTCCTGCCCATACATCATATCAAACAACCCTTTGAATGTGGCTTCTATTTTGGGCCGGACAATTTTTAAGGTACTGTTGAGTAAATGATTTTTCTCATTGAACCCATCTTCAATAATACAATAAATACTGGGCAGCCAACGCGACGGATATTGTCTGCTCAGGACCGGATCGGTCCGAAGTAAATTGATTTCTTTGGTGATCAATTCCAATATCCCAGTTCTGTGCCCCTCATTTCCTATACTCAATCCGACAGCTGCAAGTTTTTGTTTGAGCTTTTCAAAATTCAAAAAAACCAAAGCTGTCGTAAACGGATTCTGATTATTATGAAGATAAATCTGGCTGATAATGTCTGAATGATACACCATGGCTTCTTCGAGCGATTCGGGACTATACTTCTCGCCATCGTTGGCAATCAACAGACTTTTAAAACGGCCTTTGACATGAAGATAACCATCATCGTCGAGATAACCCAGATCACCGGTATGCAGCCAGCCATCAACAATGGTTTCTTTTGTTGCCTGTTCGTTTTTCCAATAACCTTTCATCACATTGCCGCCCCGGATCAAAATTTCGCCCGATTGGCCTGTCGGAAGCGGCTTGCTGTCTTCATCTGCAATGATAATTTCCATCATCGGCACCGGCTTGCCAGATGAGCCGATTTTAAATCCTCTGGGACAATTTGATGAAATCACCGGCGACGCCTCACTCAGGCCATAGCCCTGATACATAGGAACTCCAATGGCATTGAAAAAGCGCTGTATGTCAGCATCGAGCAGTGCCCCGCCCCCGACAAAATATCGCAATCGCCCGCCAAATGCCAAACGCACCTTGCTGAAAAGAATTTGATCGCCCAGCCAGACCAACGGTTTCAATAAAAATCTGAGGCCTTTGCCTTTGTTGTATCCATCGGCATGATAGCGGATGCTTGTGTTCAGAAAAAAGGTGAATAGCACAGAAGCAAATTTGCCTTTATCGGTAATTCCTTTTTCAATATTGGCTTTAAAATTTTTAGCCAGCGCCGGCACACTCAGTAAAAAATAAGGACGTATTTCCTTAATGTTGATAGGTGCATTGCGCAATGCTTCCATCGCCGACTTGCCACCATCAACCGCCGCCATGGATGCGCCTTTCAGAATTAAAGTATATAAGCCGACCGTGTGTCCGAACGAATGATCCCAGGGAAGCATGAGCAGGGTGATGAAATCGGGCGTCACATCAAACATGGCCTCGGACTGATGCACATTGGTGAGGTAATTTTTGTGCGTCAGTAAAATGCCTTTCGGATCAGCCGTGGTGCCCGATGTATAGCAGATATTGACTTCATCGTCGGGACTGGTTTTGGCAGCAATGTCAGCCAAGGTTGCTATCGTATCTTTCTCGCATTTGGAGCCGATTTCCAACAGGTTGCCCAGTAAGAATTCATCGGACTGCAAGTCAATATTCGCTTTATTTGGTAAATCGAGAATGATGATTTTATGTGTCTGACCGTTTTCTTTCTTAATGGCTCTCACAAAGTCGAGAAAACGCGCCGAGATAATAATAAACTTGCTTTCGCTGTGCTGCATGCGAAACAACATTTCATCGGCTTCTTCTATCCGGGTTGACACCGGCACACTCACAGCACCGCAGGCAATTACAGCCAGCTCCGAAAGCAGCCACCACGTGCGGCCTTCGCTGTACAAAACCACTTTGTCGGCGGGCTGTAAACCAATGTTCATAAGGCCTCCGGCCAGGTGGTTCACTAAAACTGATGCTTCGGTATAAGTTGTTGAAACGTAGCGCCCGTCTGCTTTTTCCCAGATAAGCGGATTGTTGCCGAATTGCCTGACCGATGTATCGAAGAGCTCTGTAATGGTATTCATATGGTGCGATATATTGTGTGCGAAGTTAAAAAACTTCGCACAGCTGTAAACTACTTCGCACAGCGACGTATGTATTTCGCACAGATTGACAGCCCTGCTGCCTTTTTGACAGTCTCCGAATTGCAAAACATGTCGTTTTGTCACTGGCGCAAATTTACTAACAAACTGTTTTTGTGCGATTTAATTCTGTGGCAAGAAAAGTAAATTCGTTTGGTCTCCGATTTGACAAGGGCGAATCGAAATCAAAAAAAACAACAAAAAAATAATAGGAGGACAAAACTATGTTACCAATGATCAAAAACAACAGCTTTTTTCCGTCAGTGCTAGACGAATTTTTCAATGATGTACCCGCTTTCCGATCTTCAGCTACGCGCTGGATGCCGAAAGTGAATGTGGCCGAAAACGACAAATCATATCAGATTGAACTGGCCGTTCCCGGCATGGAGAAAGAGGATTTCAAAATCGAGGTCAAGGACGACGTGCTGGTTATTAGCAGCGAAAAAAAGGAAGAAAAAAACGAGGAAGGCAAAAACTACAGTCGCCGTGAATTCAGCCAGTGCAGCTTCTCGCGCAGCTTTATTCTGCCCGATGTGGCCGACAGCAGCAAGATTGAAGCAGCTTACAAAAACGGCATCCTCGATGTGACCATCCCGAAAAAAGAAGCAGAGGAAAAGCTCTCAAGAGTAATCAGCATTCAGTAATGAATGAGTTTTCATAGGTGGTTTGGAGAGAAGGCGCGAGCCTTCTCTTTTTTTTGTGTTTTAACCGACAAAGTGAAAGTTTTTAAGCAATTGATTTTCTGCATATTAAAACGATATTTACTTTTTACTCAATAATGTGAGTATTTTTACTCATTATCAATTGTATTTTTCATCATAATAATGAGTATTTTTACACGTAATCATTTTTGTATCTTTATTTTACAGAAAACAAACAGCGCCCACAGCCATGAAACAATTTTCGGTTGAAGTAAATGATGACAAAGTTGGGTTTTTCATTGAACTGATGAAAAGTCTGCGGTTTGTGCGCGTGAAAGAAATTCCTTCAACTTACGATTTGAACCAGGAACAGAAAGATGAGCTGGATAAACGGGTTGAAGAATATCATCAAGCCCCGTCTTCATATCAGGACTGGGAATGTGCTTTTTCTCAAATTCGCAATCATTGATAAAGACAATTCAGAGATCTCCGCTCACTTTTGAAATCAAATACGAAAATTTTCACGGCGCACTAATGGATGATTTTCCTTTTATTTTGCTGTATTTTATTTCTGAAACAAATGACATTGTGATCACCGCAATTTTCCACACCCGCCGAAACCCGGATGTAATGCCGGGAGAGTAATGGACGACTGTTTTATCTAAACCCCGCGCGGTTTTTCCAAATACCGAACCCACAAAAAACCAATGCCCCATACGCGATGGATATAGACATTGGGCTTATCATTTTTAATTCAGATCCGCTTCGACCAGATGCCGCAGCGAACAACAATTTTCTCTTTTTCGCCTGTGACAAAAATCTGTGTTCCAACGCCGGTTACTTCCAGACCGTGCTTTCGCAGAGTGATAGCTTTCTCTTTCAGAATCAGCGAATCATTGTGAAGCACTTTGACCACCTTGTTGCTGAATTGCTTTTCAAAAACCACTGTAATGGTATCAGGCCCACCGCTGCAGTCCTCACTCTGACTCACAGCATAGGAGCTAATTGCGCAGAGGAAAATGATGCAGGTGAAAAATATTTTTTTGAACATTCAATTTAATTTTTTTATTCATTGCTTGTATCCGGCGCCTGCCGACAATCTCTCAATTGTGCTGCACACGATTTGTGTCCCCGAGACGGAGTTTACCCCGCTGCCCCTTCGATACATTTGAATCTTATGATATTTTTTGGGTCGTTCCTTCAAACACTCAGGGTGACAGCGGGCGGGGTCCCGGACTAACATCTGCAGCGCCTTCACGTGAAACAGCTTGTCACGTTTCACGTGATGACAAGTCAGCGCTCTTTGTACATCGCAGCTTTCTTTCAGCCTTCGGCTCCTATCAACCTCTAAACCCCTAAACATATAAACATATAAACATATAAACCTCTAAACCTATCAACACTCATAACTCATAACTCATCACTCCGCCACCGGCTTCTCCGCCCCAACCATCTCCAGCACCGGATCGGCGCCGCGAATCGTCCGTCCCATCTGCTCGGCGGCGGCACGGCAGCCGGCAAAGCAATCTGCATACAGGGCGCATCCTGTGCAGAAATCCGGCTCTTTCTCATCCCAGCTTTTTACGTAATCATTGGAAAAAATCTCTTCAAAGCTGCTCTCCATAATGTTTCCGGCATACACAGGACTGTGATTGCATAAACGGATATTTCCGTGATGATCGAGCGTAATGGGTTTCAGCTTCGGATCCGAACTGCAATGTCCGAAACCGATGTGCGGATAATCTTTCGGATTCAGCACACAGATGGGTGTGCACACGTTTGAGGTGAGTGATATTTTATGCTCCACAATCGTTTTCTCCACCAATGCAAAAGCATCGCGCAGTTCCTGCAGAGATGGCATCAGGTCTTCGGCCCACTGAATACCGGCTCCGCCAATGTTGAAGCGGTTGAGCATGATGGAAGCCACTTTCATTTCTTTCAATCTTAAAAGCGTTTCCTTCAATGTCGGTATGTTGTGCCTGGTCAGCACAATCACAGCAACTACGCGGCCTCCGAGGCGTTGCACCATTTCAATGGTTGCCTTCGATTTTTCATGCGCACCTTCTACACCGGCCATCCGGTCATGTATTTCAGCATCAATGCTGTGAAAAGGAAACTCAAAAAGTCCGACACCCAATTTTATCAGCATCTTAAAATCAGCTTCAGTACCTGCATTGCCGTTGCTGATCAAAGTCACGGTACTTCCTTTCAACCGTACAAACAACACCAGTTCGGCCAGACGATCGAACAGAAGCGGCTCGCCGCCTGTAAATGTGAAGTGATCTACTTTGGCGCGTCGATACAATTTTTTCAGAACCCGACGGGCCTTGCGATAGGTCACTTCGCCGGGAAACTCACCACCGGGCATCTTCCAGATATTGTAGCAATAGCGGCACTGCAGGTTGCAGCGAGTTTCGGTTTCAAACGAAATATGCGGAAGTGCTGTCTTATCTTTTTTCATCGGCGTTTTCGAAAATATCAGTTGGAAGTGTTTGTCTTGTCGAATCCACAGTATCCTGCGGAATGCTGTCGGGTGGCGCGGGATCGTAACACATCACCTGCGGCTCACACGATGTGGTGCTCGTGGTAAGCAATGCGGCCAGCCCGATCATAAATCCCGCAGCAGCTGACTTTGGCGGAATCAACCGGATTGCCCTCAATAAAAAATGACCGGTAAATTGTTTTACTGATTTCATACCACGCACCTAATTTATTGAGTCTTTTTCACTGTTCATCGGTTGCACTGATTTGTAACAGGTGTCGTACACAGAGTCGCTTGAGGATGAATCGGAATTTTGCGATTTCTGTTCTTTTTTTGCACTGCATGAAAAAGTCAGCAACGCAATTCCAGCAAGCAAAGCCATACTGCGCAAGCCGGTCATGCGGGTCAAAGAATAAATAAATCTGAGTGCAGCTTTTTTCATCGGTTGGATTATTCAGGTTTTAAAACAGGTGCATAGCAGGTTTTGATTGGATCATCCGGTTTATTCACATTTGTATTTGAGTCGGTCACCACCTGGTCAATCGGAATGGCGATATCATAGCAGTCGGTAACGCTGTTGCTGTTCGCTTGATTGTTCACAGAGGATTGAACTATGCTGTCCTTTTTCACCGTCGTGTCCATCTGAACGGTGCCGGTTGAATCCACCGACGGTTCATAGCAGCTGACACGCGGCCCGCAAGATGTAGTGGTCGTCATCAGCATGGTTGCAATGCCGAGCAGGAAAACCGATACTGCTGAACGGGCAGGAATCACACTGTTAATGCTCAACAGCATACGAATGAAAATTCTGGTTATCCTGTTTTTCATTTTATTCTTTTGGTTTTACAGGAACATAGCAGGGATGCAGCGGTACTTTCAGCTCAGAAGAATCTTTAACCGCCGGCATTTCTTCTTTATTGGCTGAATCCTTAGCGGCCTGAGTTGATGCGGTGTCCAACTCCATCGGCTCATAGCATTTAACCCGCACTGAGTCCGGTATTGAATCCTTGCTAACTCTTGATTGATCGGATTTTGTATGGCATGCTGAAAGAAATGCAAGTCCGGAAATCAAGGCCAGCCTTCGCCAGCCGGTAATCCGTGCAAATCCATATGTAATCCGACTAATGTGTTTTTTCATGATTCAGTGTTATAAATCAGACTCAACCCAGGCATAACAGGTATGCTTTTCCGGAATATTATTGATTGGAACGCTGTCCTGAGTTATGACCTCACCCTGATTCCGCACGTTGGTGTCGGGAACAGCAGAATCCTGGAGTATAACCGGCTCATAGCATGTGACTCTTTCGGAATCTTTTACGTTGTCGGTGCTGACCTTGGCTTTATCTGTCTTCCCACTGCATGCGGTCATCAGTGCCACACCCGCTATCATTGAAAGCCAGCGCCAGCTGACGGTGCGTCCTATAAAATGAAGTGAAACCAGAAATATCTTTTTCATAATCGCGAATATGAACAATCACTAATTGTCAGGTTCTTTATAGACAGAATCGGGATAATTGGGCGCTTCATAGCAATCAATCATCTGGTAGAGCGAATCGCGGTCATTCATGATCAGGGTGTCGGTAGAAGAAGTTGTTGAATCCGGCACCGCTATTTCATAGCACATTTTCTGAGTCGGTCTGCAAGCCTGCGAAGCCGCCAGCAACGAAGCTCCGGCAAACAGCATCAGACGCTGCCAGGAAAATATTTTTCCTGTAAAATACAGTGACCGGTATAAAATGACTTTGCTCTTTTTCATTGCTGCATTGTTGTGTCCATCGGCTCTGCCGGCATATCGTAGCACGAATTGCGGATTGTTTTATACTCGGATGAATCGCGGTCGTCGGGTGGCGCCGGTTTATAGCAGGTATTGATGACCGGCCGGCAAGATTGAACTACAGCACCAATCAGTGTTAGCAGTGTTGCCCCCAGCAGAAGTTTTATGGTGCGAAGAGTTTTCATAAGAAAATATTTTACCAACGATCCCGGTCATATTCGTCGTTTTCTTCCCACGGGTTGTATTCATCGTCACCGCCCCACAGATCATCTTCTTCCATCTGCTCGCGCAGCGCCTTGCGTTCAGCCCTGACGTGCTTTCTGTCGAAGTCCCCTCCGGTACCAAACCATGTTCTGAAGGTATTGCATGACTGTGCCGTTGTAATGATTACAACCAGAATTAATACGCCATACATCAGCTGAAGCAAATGATTCTTTTTCATGAAGCGGTGATCTCAGTGAACGATATTCAAACCATAAAAATAGAAAGAATATCGATACAGATGAATGTTTTTGGAAAATTCACAAGTTGGAAATCAGTTTTCAGCTATCAGCTCTGATAAGGAGCGGAGAAGATCGTGCTTCTTTAACGCACTCAGGTCGCTTCGCGACGCAGAGATGTTAAAGAAGGAACTGAGAGGGTTTTAGCTTAAAGCTTAAAGTTGTAAAGCTTAAGGAATTGTACAAATTTAAGCATTCAGCTTTAAGCCTAAAGCTCCATGCATTGTGCATTGAGCGCCGCGTTTATCAGAAATGTCTTCAATTGTTCCGCGCTATTCCGCGTCTGATCTCATACCGCATGCCCTATGCCTCATGCCTTATGCGTCAATCCCCAGATCTCAAGCGCACGCTCATACACAAACTCCACCATGCCCTGCCCGTTTGCAGTCTGACAGCCAACTTCGGCGCATTTTTTCAGAAACAGTGTCTCTGCAGGATTATATATGAGATCGTAGGCCAAAGCGTTTTTCTGAATCCAATCATAATTGACCGGAGGAAACTCATTCTTCAGATTGCCCATGCCAAGCGGTGTTGCGTTGATGATGAGATCAGCATCTCGTACAATTTTCTCAGTAAGGTCTGTGTATAAAATATTACTGGTTTTCTTTTGTCGCGACACTTTAATTACCGGAATACTCATTCTTTCAAGCGCCATGGAAACCGCTGCGGCAGCCCCACCTATACCCATCAGGATGGCCTTTTTGAATCCTGCCGGACGCAGCCTTTTCATCTCCGCTTCAAATGCAAGATGATCGGTATTGTATCCGATAAGTTTTTTATCTGAAACATGGATGACATTAACTGCTCCGATTGTCTTTGCCAGCTTTTCGGTTTCATCCAGAAACTTCATGACTTCCATTTTGAACGGAATTGTCACAAGAAGTCCGTCAAACTGATTGCCTGAAACCCAGTTGCGGAAATCATTCATCTCGTCAACCGACGGTTCAATCATTCTGAAATCAGCATCTATAGCCATTTTTTGGAAATGTTTAGAAAACCATTGTCCCGATAATGAGTGTGAAACAGGTTTTCCTATAATGGCGTAATGTTTCATATTTCAGAAATTGTGAGCTGTAAATCCCTGCACAAATCAATGCTGTTTCAGCATATCAGGTAAAAAGTGGAAGAACGTATCACCTCGCAATCCGAGGCGGATGGTCTCCAATGGGATTACATCTGATGGTGCAATATTCCCAAGATTCACATTGCTGCCAAACTCCTTGATGAAATACAATTGCTGATTTTTTTGAGGCGCTTCCCACAAAATTTTATTGATGTCGAAATGCTCGGTAATCAAAGTAATCAGACTTTTTTTTGCAGCACCGGTGCTGTCATAAATGCCGATATTTCCTGCCTCACGAGCTTCTGCAATCACAAACGACGATCCTGCAGCATGTTCTTTTTGCATTTCCTGAAGCCATTGTTCATCCGTCAGAATCACATCCGTTCGTTTAGATCCCACTTCGCTGAGAACAGTGAAATTCTTTGCAAATTCGCTTATATAGCCACATTTCAAATCATGCTCCAAATCCATCGAACCATCACTGATTTCAAGGGTGTCCATTTTGTATTTATCCAATACTCTTTTAAAACCATCCAAATCATTGCGTATTAAAAAAGCTTCGAAAAGTGTACCTCCGAAATACAAACGAATTCCGGCATTGTGATAAAACCTGATTTTTTCGTCAAGACCGCCGGTAATCACAGCTGTACCAAAACCAAGTTTTACAAAATCGATCAGATGACCACTTGCTTGCATCATATTTTCGGCTTCGCGCAAACTCAGCCCTTTGTCCATGACCATGTTTACACCATAAGTGCGTGGTTTCACGGTTCTTTCGGGCAAATGGGACATTTCAAAATTCATCATGATGTTACTGATTTAAAAACATTGTTACAATTTCCTGAATAATCTCGTTATTCTCGAGTTCTTTGTTGTAAGAGTAAATGGAAGTGTACAACTCAGCATTGATTGACAATCCTGTCAACAACTGCGAAACAGCTTCCTGATCTTTACCAGCTTCAAAAAGCAATGCCGCTTTGCGGTAAACAATCATCGCATTATCCGATTCAAGGACTTCTTCGGCTTCATACAAAATACTCAAAGCATCGCTGACGCCATTCATGAAATGATGAGTTTCGCTCAAATCGAGCCAGGCCGCATCGTTTTCCTTATCGGCACGGATTGCACTGCGAAATTCAATAGCCGCTTCGGGATATCTTTCCAGATTCATCAGTATGGTTCCTTTCAACTGATAGGCATCGGATCTTTCCGGCTCATTGAGTATTGCTTCATCAACATGACGCAACGCTTCTTCGTCGAGGTTCATCATATACAAACAATAGGCAAGTCCCATTCGGGCTTCGTTGAAAGATGGATCGGATTCAATGCTTTTAAGATAATAATCCGATGCCAGGCCATAGTTGTTCATTTGCGAATACGCTTCACCCAATGAAAGGTAGGATGCCGCCTTAAATCCATCTGTCTCAGCTGTTTCCTTGAAGCAATCAATGGCTTTCAGATGATCGCCGGCAAACATGTACGAATGTCCTTTCCCAAACATAGCCGGCATAAACGACGGGTCAATGGCCAGTGCAAAATCATAGGCGTCAATGGCTTTCATTGGCTCATTATTGATATTGCAGGTATTTGCCAAATGAAACCAGGCCTGCTGATTGAAGGGATACTGATCGGTAAAATCTGTCAGAAAGCGAATGGCCTCAGTGATTTCATTGGCCACTTCATACACAAAAACAAGCTCATTCAGCGCAAATTCATCATCCGGATTACGCTCGAGTAATTCACGATACAATTCAATGGCTTTGCGATGCTGCCCCAATACCTGATATTCCATACTCAGTGCTGTGATGGCATGCTCCGACTCAGCATCCAACTCCCTGGCATGTTCCAGCATATCAAGTGCCTCGCGGTGATTGCCCCGGTCGCTCAGAATAGACGCCAAAACAAGACAAACCTCTGCGTTTTCGGGATATTTGTCTATAAAATTTCGCGCAAGCATTTCTGCCGAATCCGATCGATTATCAAGAACATGATAATGAATATTGAGGATCTGAAAATCTTCATTATCCGGATACATTTCAAATCCATAATCAATAGCTGCTTTGGCCAGGGCAAGATCATCGCGTTTAAGAAATGCATCGGCAATGGCTTCAAGTTCATCCGGCTCGAAATATTCAGTATTATCCTGCGCAACAGCATTTCTGAAACGCATTAACAGCGATTCAATTTCTTCTTCACTAAAAAAACTATCGGAAGAATCCATGATCGGCTTGCATTGAAATTAAATTAAATATCTGACGAATCATCACTGTAAAACTGTTCCTCAGTAAGATTTTCATCATCGGCATCACCTTCTTCTTCGCTGCCATGCAGTTCATCTTCGTCAAAAACAACCTCCTCATCCTCAACTAAACGATTTATTTTTGAAGGCGGTGCAATAATATCAGAAACTTCTTTTGAAACTATCGGAAAATGAAGGGTCAGATCAGCTTGGCCGATTCTGATAAGTTCAATATTAACCATGTACATATTCAAATAATCGTACACGTAAATCAGCTTCTGATGAGGATCATCGATAATCTGATTGAGTTTTACATCTTTCATTATCAGATTGGCTTCGGATTTTTTTTCTTCATCTTCATCCGATTCCATATTCATATCCATCAGTGTTATTTCACGACGTTTTCTCCACTGATTATCACAAAGATAAAAAGACGCCAATTCATTACCGGCCAATTTACATGTTCTCACCAGAACCTTATGAAAATCCTCAAAAGTCTGATTGGCCAGAACTTCAATTTCACGCAGAAATTCATCGTTTTCATCCGACGTTACTCTGAATTTGTAAGCATGCATACAACGAAAATTTTGTACGAAGATACAAAAAAGAACCAAGTGCACATTGAGATAATGAATTTTTTCAACGCGGAATCAACCCCAGTTTTTCTCCTTGCTTTAGCATCAGTTGCCAAGCTTCAGACCGGTCGTTATGAATATCACCATCGAGTATGGCATCCTTAATGGCATTTTTAATGATGCCCACCTCTCGTGAAGGCCCGATACCAAACACTTCCATGATTTCTTTACCACTTACCGGTGGCTGAAAATTACGAATTCTGTCCTTCTCTTCTGTTTCTGCCAGCTTTTCGCGTAATTCCGCAAAATTGGAAAGATATAATTTCACTTTTTGCTTATTGGCCGACGTTATATCAGCTTCGGCATGAATCAATAAATCTTCCAGATCGTCGCCGGCCTCAAAAATCAAACGGCGCAGTGCGCTATCGGTAACACCTTCTTCAACAAGACTAATGGGTCGCAAATGCAATCCTACGATTTTTGCAACATAATGCATTTTTTCATTCTGCGGAAGATGCAGGCGCTTGAATACCTTCAGCACCATGCGCTGTCCAACTGCATCGTGCCCGTGAAAAGTCCAGCCACGTACCTTATCAAACTTTTTGGTCGGAGCTTTCCCGATATCATGCAACAGTGCTGCCCAACGCAGCCAGAGCGATTCTGAAACAGCAGCCACATTATCCACAACGCCCAATGTATGCGTAAAATTATCCTTATGTAAAATTCCGTGCATGTTTTCAACACCTTTTAATGCAGTCAGCTCAGGCAATACAGATTGCAATAAACCGCATTTTTCAAGTTGATAAAATGCTACTGATGGGTTTTTATGCAGCAGCATTTTGTTCAGCTCTTCCGAAATACGCTCCGGGGCAATAATGCCAATCCGGTGAATGTTGCTTCTGATTGATTGAAAAACTTCCGGTGCCATTTCGAAATCAAAGCGAGAGGCAAAACGAACAGCACGAAACATGCGTAAAGGATCATCCGAAAAAGTAATCTGCGGATCACGCGGTGTGCGGATAACGCCTTTTTTTAAATCATTCTGGCCATGAAACAAATCAAGCAAATCAGCGAAATCAGCGCCCAGACTAACTGCCATGGCATTGATGGTGAAATCTCGCCGCAACATATCTTCTTCGATGGTTGCAGGTATAACTTCAGGATTTCGGCTCCCACGTTGATAACTTTCGCTACGGGCACCAACAAATTCCCATTCTGTTTCATCATAAACAAAATGAGCCGTACCAAAATTTTTAAAAACCGACACTTTCGGATGCGGCTTCAGCTGCGATGCTACGTATTCAGCCAGCTCAATGCCATCACCTTCAACAACAATATCAACATCCCACGATGGCCGCTCAAGCAAAATATCACGCACATAACCTCCTACAACATAGCATCGAAGCGATTTTTCAACCGCTCGTTGATGTATAATGCCGAAAACCTTATGCAATAAAAACTCCTTAAACATCGAGTGCAAAGATACATAATAGTGGTCAGTTGTGAATCGTCAGTTATGAGTTTTTAATCAAAACCTGTATATCACGCTTCATGAAAATTTAAAACTCATGACTGCTGTATTTTCAAATTTACTTCACACAAAATCACGCAAAAAAACTAAGCATCTTTTAACCATTTAACCATTTAGCCATTTAACAATTTAAC
>Ga0116152_10000741_pt1 | contig 26877 bp, 25 predicted proteins | sample AD_UKC119_MetaG_FD_89894 | JGI IMG/M metagenome (GOLD analysis project Ga0116152, IMG submission 89894) | Active sludge microbial communities of municipal wastewater-treating anaerobic digesters from Hong Kong - AD_UKC119_MetaG | ecosystem: Engineered > Bioreactor > Anaerobic > Digestate...
AATGTGAATGCAGTGGCGGAGATCATTTCCATGTTTTTTATGGTGACCTATGGTGCTCTCTGCCTCATCTCTTTTCTGAACCATTTTGGTTCCTCGCCTTCTTACCGACCTTCATTCCATTCGCGCTGGTACATTTCGTTACTGGGATTCCTTGTTGCCCTATGGGTGATGTTCAAAATCAATACACCATATGCCCTAATGGCCATTGTTATGATGCTCCTGATCTATTTTTACATCAATTCCTATCATCGCAGCCGGGGTGGTATGCAAGCTATTCTGGCCAATGCGCTTTTTCAGGTGAACCGGAATATACAGGTTTATCTGCAAAAAGCAGCTGCACGCAAACCTGAAAAAGAGTGGCGGCCCAGTGCCATTTGTATCTCCCGCGATTCATTTCAACGCACCACTGCATTCGATTTTCTAAATTGGCTCTCCTATAAATACGGCTTTGGTACCTACCTGCATCTCATCGAAGGATACTATTCCAAAGCTACCCACAAAGAGGCTGAGATCATCGTAAAGGATCTGCTTAATAAGTTCGACCGGGTGGAAAATCATGTGTATGTCGATACCATTATCAGTCCGTCGTATACTTCTGCCATTGCCCAGGCGATACAAATTCCGGGCATTGCCGGCATGGAAAACAACATGGTGATCTTTGAATTTGATAAAGAGGAACCTGAAAACCTGCTCGATATCGTGGATAATTTTTCACTTGTAAATGCCGGCAATTTTGATGTATGTATTGTTGGTTCAGCCAATAGAAGCATTCGCAAAAAGGAAGAGATTCACATTTGGATACGAAGCGGCGATACCCACAATGCCAACTTAATGATCATGATCGGGTTCATCATTCAGTACCATCCCCTCTGGGGTAAATCGAACATACGGATCTTTGACGTTTGCAAACCCGAGGAGCGTGAAAAGGTGAAGGCAAACCTCGATCAGTTGCTGCAGAGCGGCCGCCTGCCGATCACACAAAAAAATGTGGAGATCATTTCTGAAGCCAATGGGCAGCATATTAAAAAGCTGATTACCGAAAAATCAAGGGATGCCGGGATCACCATTGTAGGATTCCGTGAAGAATCACTGAAACACTACGGAATTGATCTCTTCAAAGGCTATGAGTCGGTCGGGAATATGCTTTTTGTAAATTCCTTTGGGGAGAAACCAATCGAGTAATATTATTTCCCAAGGTCTTCGGCCCGAACATGAAAAGTGCAGTAATTGTCAACCATACTTCCCCGCTTGTTTGATTGCCTGCTGTAATCCCAGTTATGGTTATCGAGGAAGTCCTTTTGCAGAGTCGCGCTGTCAGAGGCATAAAAATGAATGGAGTCGATTCCTTCATTACAGGGGGCATCTGTGTTGCTGCCACCCAGTTTCGACCAGTACCAGAAATCTTTTTCCTGGTTTGGAAATATCTCAAACGAATCTCTGATCAGGCCCGGATAACTGCTGAAGATCACGAAAGTCAAAGTATCGTCTGTGTGATTGTAAACAGATTTGGAATAGGAGGTCTCTCCCTCACAACTATATAGTGTTATTAACGCTGTTGCAATGAATATCCAGTAGGAAATTGTTTTCATTTTCATGCAATGTTAGACAGCAAAAATGATTTTAGGTTGCCCGAATAATTCCCGTTTCATAAAATACTATCTTTGCCGCCAAACTTTACCGAACGTTTATGGCTGAATCTGCGATCAATAACCGTAAAAGTGATTATTTAATGCCGATTATAATCATCGGAGCATTGTTTTTTATTTTTGGATTTGTAACCTGGCTGAATGCCACCCTGATCCCATACCTGAAAATCTCTTGTGAGCTCACTTCATTTGAGTCGTACCTTGTAGCTTTTGCCTTTTATATCAGCTACTTCGTAATGGCCTTACCATCTTCGGCTGTGCTGAAAAAGACTGGGTTTAAGAACGGAATGTCCGTAGGTTTGATAACCATGGCCATCGGGGCATTGATTTTTATTCCGGCAGCTTACACCCGTACTTACGGTTTATTTTTGACGGGTTTGTTCATTCAGGGAACCGGGCTTACAATTCTTCAAACAGCCTCCAATCCATACGTTACCATCTTAGGGCCCATAGAAAGTGCGGCCAAACGGATAAGTATAATGGGAGTAGCCAATAAATTTGCAGGTATTCTCAGCCCGATAATCCTTGGTGCTGTAGTACTTACCGGAATCGATGACCTGGTGGTGGAATTGGAACAAATGGACCCGATAGCCAAGGCCGTTGAGCTCGATATTCTTGCCCAGAAAGTGATCATGCCTTATTTGATCATGGCAGGTGTGTTGGTTTTGCTGGCTGCACTGGTACGTTATTCAACACTGCCGGAAGTGGAACAGGAAGAAGAAAAACGTGAAAATGCTGATAACAATGTTAAACGCACAAGCATCTGGCAATATCCATATTTACTGTTAGGGGTAGCCACCATATTTGTTTATGTTGGCGTAGAAGTGATTGCCGTTGATACCCTCATCAGTTATGGTAATTATCTCGGTTTTGATTTTGCCGAAGCCAAGTTTTTTGCAAGCTTCACGCTGGGAGCGATGATTGCCGGATACTTTTTCGGGATCCTCACTATTCCGAAATTTATCTCCCAGCAAAATGCACTCAAATACTTTGCAATTTTGGGTGTTCTGTTTTCAATAACAGCAATTTTCACATCGGGCTTTACGTCCATCTTAATGATTGCTGCGCTTGGATTTGCTAACAGCATTATGTGGCCAGCTATCTGGCCTCTGGCCATCGACGGACTTGGAAAGTTCATGAAAACAGGATCGGCCATGCTCATTATGGGGATAGCCGGAGGTGCATTGCTCCCACTGGTGTATGGCGCGCTGGCTGACGTGCCGTCCATTGGTTCGCAGCAGGCATACTGGATCATGGTTCCCTGTTACCTTTTCATTCTCTATTTTGCAGCAGCCGGCCATAAAATCGGAAAACTAACCAAATAAAATATTGAACTTATTATATGAAACCAACACTTTTAATTTTAGCAGCAGGAATGGGAAGCCGCTACGGCGGATTGAAACAGGTTGATCCTGTGGGGCCCAATGGAGAAGCTATCATCGATTATTCTATTTATGACGCCATTCGGGCCGGGTATGGAAAAGTGGTTTTTGTGATCCGTGAGAGTTTTGCGGATGCCTTTCGCGAAAGTTTTGACAGTAAACTCAAAGGAAAGATTGAAACGGAATATGTTTTCCAGGAACTCCTCAATTTTGTACCTGATGATGTGGAGGTAAGTGCCGAAAGGCAAAAACCCTGGGGGACCGGTCATGCTGTTTTGGTGGCCATAGATGTCATCAATGAGCCATTTGCCGTGATCAATGCCGATGATTATTATGGTCCCGGATCTTACCAGTTAACGCATGATTATCTTTTAAACCCCAATACTGATCCGGCAAACGATTATTGCATGGTAGGTTATATGCTTGATAAAACCCTGTCGGAACATGGGTATGTATCCCGTGGTATTTGTGAAACTGATTCAGATGAATTTCTGCAAACCGTTGTTGAGCGCACCCATATTGAGCGCGTTGATGGAAAGATCATCACACAAATAGAAGAAGGCAAAACTATGGAGCTCACCGGAAATGAAGTGGTATCCATGAATTTCTGGGGATTTATGCCCTCATACTTCGATCATCTTGAAACCTATTTCACCCATTTTATTCGTGAAAATGCACAAAATCCAAAGGGTGAGTTTTATATTCCAACGGTTGTAAATGACCTGATCGACAAAGGGAAGATCAATCTGAAGGTGTTGCAATCGAAGGACTTGTGGTTTGGTGTTACCTATAAAGAAGATAAAGCATCGGCTGTAAACAGTATCAATAAATTAATTGCCAAAGGAGTTTATCCGGAAAAATTATGGAAATAGATGAACGGGATTTTGATTTGCAGGATATTGCCGGCAATTTCAGATTAACAGGAAGGGTAAGAAGTGTTTTTCCGTTTGGAAACGGTCATATCAATGATACTTTCAAAGTGCTGACCGGCGAGAAAAACTACCTGCTTCAGCGGGTAAATCAGCAGGTTTTTATGGATGTGAGGGGGCTCACCAGTAATCTAATCCGGGTGATCAATTACCTTTCTGACATTGTTGAAAACCAGGAGGGAGACATGCAGGTGATGAATTCGGTACGAACGATCAACGGTACCTATTTTTATATCGACGACGATGCTAATTTCTGGCGCATGTTTGATTTTATCGAAGGCAGCCGCAGCATTGAATCAGCGGAAAACCCAGAACTTGCGGAAGAAGGTGGCAAAGCGTTTGGCTGGTTCATCAAGAGCCTGGACAAATTTCCGGTTCGCGATCTCATCGATACCATTCCCGATTTTCATAACGGGGAAACCCGACTGGCCAATTTCAATAAAGCCATTGAAAAGAACAGGGCTAACAAAATGGATGAGGCCGTGGCCGAGATCGAATTTTTACAAGCCCGCGCTGATGAGATGATGAAAATACGCAAACTCGTCAATGAAAATAAACTTCCGGTTCGGGTAACACACAACGATACCAAGATCAATAATGTGCTTTTTAATGAGCAAAATAGAGCCATTTGCGTGATCGACCTTGATACCGTAATGCCGGGAACCACACTTTACGATTTTGGCGACGCCATCCGAACCTTTGCAAATACGGGTCGTGAAGACGATCAGGAGCCCCGCAATGTGAGGATGGACATTGAATTATTTAAAGGATTTACCAAAGGGTTTTTATCTGAAACAAAAGCGATTCTCAAGGAGGAAGAAATCAAAAATCTCGCATTTTCAGCCAGATATATTACCTGGGAACAGGCCGTTCGCTTTTTAACTGATTTTCTGAATGGAAACCTGTATTATAAAACTGCTTACCCTGAGCATAATCTGGTTCGCACTAAAGCGCAGATCGGGCTGCTGAAAAGCATGGAGGAACAGTTTTTTTCGATGGAAAGTATCATTCAGGAAATACTGGCTGAGGATTAAGCGAAGGATTGATCCTATACAATTCAAAATCTTTATTCGAAAAAATAAGTTCGAAACCGTTAATTTCCAGCATCGGATCACGAAACTTCAATACAAAGGAGGCTTCTGAATTTAACATTCCGGATGTTTCTGACTGGGCAATTGCATTTCGGCCTGTCATCAACCGCAGCGTTCTTGGTTTGGTAAAAATAAACAATGCCGAAGGGTCAGTTTTTGTCGTAATAAAATTAAAAACTTCAGTTGACGCCGGGGAAAGTACATTCGAGGAGTTATCCTGATGAAAATCGCGGAAGCTGTAAAAAAGTCCCTGGATCATAATGCCAAGAAGCAAAAAATAGGGCAGCAGGTGAAGTTTGAAACGGGGCGCTGACGCCGATACAATCAAAATCCCTTTTACAAGAAAATAAAAGTAAAACGGAAGTACTGGAAACAAAAAACGAACACGTTCCTGTTCGGGCCAAATAGCATAAATGCCAAAGTTTGCAGCTATAAAAACCAGGAACAACAAATTATGCTTCAGGTTGCGAATAATACCAATCGCCAAAAACGGAGTTGAAAGGATCAGAAATAGCACTGAAATCTCTGGATAGTAAAGGATCAGAAATAATTTAAACTCGGTCGCATAATGGATAAGGTTGTCAATGGCCTGTGAAACAGAAGCATTTTGCAGCAAACGGATATGATTTTGTTCCCCGGAATAGTAAAAAGTTCCGTCAAGTATGATCGCAATTATGAAAACAATGTAGGGTAGAAACCGGCGATAATTACCACGAAGATAGCTGCCCGGGTCACCGGCAAATAGTTTGATATCCTCATAAAAATGAATAAAACCCAGCGTAAATAGAATGCTCACACCGGAAGTTCGCAGCAGAAATGCGAAACTGATAATCATCCCAATACCCAATTGATGCAGCCACTTATTGGAGCGCCGTTGTTTTTTAATCAGGTACAACGACATCAATGCAAAAAACAGGTACGGAATATCCGAGCCAATGAGGTCGAGGCTTACCATAAAATAATAATTAAAAAGAATGCTAAGGGCAATGATTAATGGCCATAAAGGTTCATCGAAACAGGTTCGGAAAAGATAAAATGAAGTAATACAAACCAACAGGAAAAAGAAGAGCATTAGTGTTTTATAGGCAATAAAATTTACACCAAATAACCATGTAACCGGGGTAATCAGCAACGGAAAGCCTACCGGGTAAAGATAGGGGCCGATATTGCGATCGGAGTGATCCATGGCATACGTGTTTGACTCCAGCAAATCAGCGGTATGACCTGATAAAATTGCTTCCGACTGCTCAATGTATTGGGCAAAATCTCCCCCAATAACATGGCCGTTTTCGAGGGTGAAAAAAATGATCACACCCATTCCCAGGGTCAGGGCATAAAGCAACTTTATTGCATGCTTGTTAATGAAATGCGGGATGGTTCTCAAGTTGTAAACCTGCCTGTTTTGATAGATCAAAAATAGAAAAAGGTAAAGACAAAAAAAAGCCCGAACCAAAAGATCCGGGCAATAATTTTATACTGGATTATAAAGCTTAATCAAACGCTTTGATCGACTTTTCAATCAAGCCAATCGCTTCACGCAATTCTTCTTCAGAAATCACCAAGGGAGGAGCAAAGCGGATAATATGTCCGTGGGTGGGCTTGGCGAGCACACCGTTCTTCGCCATTTCAAGGCAAACATCCCAGGCTTCCTTACCGTTTTTTGGTTTAATCACCACGGCATTCAGCAAGCCTTTTCCGCGTACCAGTTCAATCATGGAGCTGTCGATTTTGCGCATTTCCTCCCTGAAAATATTGCCAAGATGCTCGGCACGTTCGGCCAGTTTCTCATCCCTTACCACTTCAAGTGCTGCAACAGCAACTTTTGCTGCTACCGGGTTTCCCCCAAAAGTAGAACCATGTTCACCAGGTTTGATACAAAGCATGATCTCATCGTCGGCAAGTACTGCTGAAACAGGATAAACACCTCCTGAGAGTGCTTTCCCCAGGATCAGAATATCTGGGCGAACGCCCTCATGATCGCAAGCCAAAAGTTTTCCTGTACGGGCAATTCCCGTTTGCACCTCATCAGCAATGAAAAGCACATTGTGATCGCGGCACATCTGATATGCCATTTTCAGATATCCGTCATCCGGTACAAAAACACCTGCTTCTCCCTGTATCGGTTCCACCAAAAATCCGGCAACCGTCGGGTCATTGAGTGCCTCGGCAAGTGCGTTCAGATCGTTGTAAGGAATGGTGATAAATCCTGGGGTGTAAGGTCCGAATCCATCGCGTGCATCCGGATCGGTTGACATAGATACAACAGTGATTGTCCTTCCGTGGAAGTTGTTTTCACAAACAATGATTTTGGCCTGGTTTTCAGGAACCCCTTTTTTCATATACGCCCATTTCCGGCAAAGTTTAAGCGCTGTTTCGTCGCCCTCTGCTCCGGTGTTCATGGGTAATATTTTGTCATAACCAAAAAATTCAGTGGCAAATTTTTCGTAAGGGCCGAGTGCATCATTATAGAAGGCCCTGGATGTAAGGGTTAATGTGTTGGCCTGCTCGGTCATTGCACCGATGATCTTCGGATGGCAGTGACCCTGATTTACGGCTGAATATGCCGACAGAAAATCGAAGTATTTATTTCCTTCCACGTCCCACATATAAGGACCTTCTCCTCTTGCCAAAACAACCGGAAGCGGATGATAGTTATGTGCTCCGTGTTTGTCTTCAAGTTGCATTAAATCATTTGATGTCATTGTTTCTTGTGTTGTATTCATGGTATCTTCACTTATTCGTAATGCAACAAAATTATAACTTTAAGTGAAGGGAAAAAAGAAACTAAGAAATTATTTTTGAGGCAGTTCCGGATCTTCTCAAAACCGGTGATACTATTTGGAATGGATATATATTATGTATGTAAATACTTCAATCTTTGAGTACTAATCATGAAGTTGAAAAATCTTTTTAATAAAAATGAGTTTGGATTTAAATATTTTTACATTTGCAATGTTTATAAACATTAAAAAATTAGAATTATGGCTTACGTTATTACAGATGATTGTACTGCATGTGGTACCTGTATTGATGAATGTCCGGTTGAGGCTATCTCTGAAGGAGACATCTATGTAATCGACCCCGATATTTGCACAGATTGTGGTTCATGCGCTGATGTTTGCCCGGTTGAGGCAATTCATCCTGAAGAATAACAATCATTCAAACCGATAAGAAAAAAGTCCCGTGAGGGACTTTTTTTATTTGAATTCTTTTTGGAGCTGGGTTACCCATTTCTTCACCCTTTCAGCAGTTTTTTCGGGTTGGAAATCCTCATCAATTACAAGTCCTACAAACTTTCCGTCAAGTTCTGCTGAAGAGAAATAATATTTATAACCATCCGTAGGTATAGAACCCACGATCTGATCCTTCACATGCATCCTGCAGTAAAGTGTTCCTAGTGCATCAGCAAAACTTCCGGGATATTCTTTTTGGTCACCCAATCCGTAAAGGGCTATGATTTTTCCTTTCATATCAAGATCCACCACCTTGTCGATGAATATTTCCCAGTCGTCCTGCATATCGCCAATTCCCCAGGCTGAGGTGCCGAAAATGATGTTGTCATAATTAAGGATATCTTCAGGTTTTATATGTTTAATATCAAACACATCAACAGATTTTTCTCCAAATTCTTTTTTGATCAGTTCCGCTACTTTCTTTGTTTTTCCAGTTGTTGTTCCGTAAAACAATCCAATTTTCTTCATTTCAAATTAAACTTTATTGATGAACATTTATCTTTGAATAATGTTTGCAAAGATACACTATTCAGAACTAATATAAATAACAGGTTTTGTTAACGTGGACAGATTCAGAAAAAAATATAAAATTTTAGTTTTCGCGTTCTTGTTAACGTTGATCCATGCGTTTATTCCACATATCCATGCTACCGGTTCGGGTGAAACCGTTTTACAGCAGCAACAAACCTATGAAGATCTTGTAAACCTTGTTTCTAGGGCTTTCACCTTTAATCTGGGCTACGAGCACCTCGAAAATTACAAAGATTCGTATGTAAAGGTCGATCTTAACATTGACCAGGTTTTACTTCAAACACTTTTTATTGAAGCTACTGAAACAGAAATTCAAACACCGCAAGAGGTGCTTCAATCTGTTCCTTTATATTGCACTGAGTGGCTCACTTCCATTAATATTACCAGGGGTTCCCCGCTTTTTTCGTAATTCATTTCCTTTTTGCCTCAAAGGCAATTTAATTTATTCCTAATTTTATATTTAACCAATTTAGATGTGTTATGATTGAAAAGATCATAGATTTTTCAGTTAAGAACCGATTGATCATTGGGTTGCTAACTTTAGCGATGGTTGCATGGGGTGTGTATAATTTTACCATTCTCCCTATTGATGCCGTACCCGACATTACAAATAACCAGGTGCAGGTGATTACCGTTTCAGCTTCGCTGGCTCCGCAAGAGGTGGAGCAATTTATCACTTTCCCTATTGAGATGGCTATGGCCAATATTCAGGATGTAACTGAAATCAGGTCAATCTCGCGTTCAGGATTGTCAGTGGTAACCATCGTGTTTAAGGATAAGGTGAGTCCATACCTTGCCCGGCAATTGGTGAGCGAACAAATAAAAATTGCCGAGAACGACATACCCGAAGGTTATGGGAAACCTGAAATGATGCCCATCACAACCGGTCTGGGTGAAATTTACCAATACGTTATCGAGCCAGAACCCGGCTATGAGAACGTTTATGACGCCATGACCATCCGGACCATCCAGGACTGGATCATCAAACGTTATCTCAGCGGAATTCCGGGGATTGTGGAGATTTCAAGTTTTGGTGGTTTTTTAAAACAATACGAGGTGTCTATCCAGCCCAGAACCCTGGTGGCCATGGACATTACCATTCTCGAGATTTTTGAGGCGCTTGAAAAAAACAACCAGAATTCCGGCGGAAGTTATATCGAAAAGGGGCCGGGTGCCTATTATATCCGGGCTGAAGGTATGATTGAGCAGGAAAAGGATATTGAGAATATTGTGGTTAAAAATATCAACGGCATCCCTATTCTTATTAAAGATGTGGCCGATGTTCAGATTTCTTCGCCGCCTCGTTATGGTGCAATGACCAAAGACGGCAAAGGAGAAGCCGTCGGCGGGATCACCCTCATGCTAAAGGGCGCCAATACGGCCAAGGTGATCAAAGAGGTGAAAACCCGAATGGAGGAAGTTAAGAAAACCCTTCCTGACGGACTAAAGGTGCATGCTTACCTCGACCGGGCCCGACTGATTAAAAAAACAATTAATACGGTTTCCAAAAACCTGATCGAAGGTGGTTTGATCGTGATCTTTGTACTGGTGCTCCTCTTGGGTAATTATCGTGCCGGCCTCATCGTGGCTTCGGTAATCCCGCTCTCCATGCTTTTCGCATTTTCGATGATGAACATGTTTGGCGTAACGGCCAACCTGATGAGCCTCGGTGCCATCGACTTCGGGTTGATCGTGGACGGTTCGGTGATCGTAGTGGAGGGGATCATGCATCAGCTCCACCGAAATACCGGGCTCAAGCGACTTACTCAGCAGCAGCTCGATTCGGAAATTCTGGTGGCCGGTAAAAAGGTGAGCCGTTCAGCGGTGTTCGGAGTGCTTATCATCCTCATCGTTTATTTACCCATTCTGGCCTTTACCGGCATCGAAGGAAAAACCTTCCGCCCCATGGCGCAAACCGTAAGTTTTGCCCTGTTGGGCGCACTGATCCTTTCACTCACTTATGTTCCGATGATCTCCTCACTCACACTGAGTAAAAAACTGGTTACCAAAAAAACCTTCTCTGATAAGATCGTGGAGTTCCTGCAACGTTCACACGAACCTGTTTTGAAATTCGCACTTAAATACCGCATGATGATGATGGGCACAGCGCTCGTGATCGTCATTATCAGTTTTTACGCCTTTTCTAAAATGGGTGGCGAATTCATACCAACGCTGGAAGAGGGCGATCTGGCAGCACAAATGACACTTTCTCCGGGATCTTCACTTACCGAGAGTATTGCTTCATCCACCAAAGCTGAGAAAATTCTGCTTGATAACTTTCCTGAAGTAGTGGAGGTGGTATCAAAGATCGGAACGGCAGAGGTGCCCACCGATCCCATGGCCATCGAGGATGCTGATATCATGATCATCCTGAAAGAAAAGGAAGAGTGGACCTCGGCTAAAACGCGTGAAGAACTCGTCGATAAAATGAAAGAAAAACTGGCGGTCCTTCCGGGATTGTCCTTTGAGTTCCAGCAACCCATTCAGCTCAGGTTTAATGAGCTAATGACCGGTGTAAAATCGGATGTGGCAGTTAAAATATACGGTGAAGACCTTAACCAGCTTTTCGACAAAGCCAACGAAGCGGCAGCCATCATTCAAAAGGTGGAAGGTGCCGGCGATGTAAAGGTGGAGCAAATTGTTGGATTGCCCCAGCTGGTTGTGAAATACAAACGTGATAAACTGGCCCAGTATGGCTTGAATATCAACGATATTAACCGGGTGATCAAGAGTGCTTATGCCGGCGAATCGGCAGGGGTGATCTTCGAGGGCGAAAAACGATTTGACCTGGTGGTGCGCTTATGTGAAGAGTGCCGAAGTGAGTTCAGAAGTATTCAGAACCTGCGTATCAATCCACCAACCGGTGAACTGATCACCCTGAGTCAGGTTGCTGATATCTCCATTCAGCAGGGGCCCATGCAGATCAGCAGGGACAATACCAAACGGCGGATCACCATTGGCATCAACGTGCGTAACCGTGATGTGGAATCTTTTGTGAACGAGGTTAACGAAAAACTGAGCGCGCAATTGGTTTTACCGGCCGGGTATTATGTTACTTATGGCGGTCAGTTTGAAAACCTGAAGGATGCACAGCGCACCAGCAGCATTGCTGTTCCCATTGCGCTGGTCACCATCCTGGTACTGCTCTATTTCGCGTTTTATTCATTGCGACAATCGCTGATGATCTTTTCAGCCATCCCGCTGGCAGCCGTCGGCGGTATTTGGGCGCTTTACCTCAGGGGCATGCCTTTCAGTATTTCGGCGGGTGTTGGTTTTATCGCACTGTTTGGAGTGGCTGTGCTGAATGGTATCGTGCTTATTTCCTATTATAATCAGCTTAAGAATGAAGGTGAGGATGATGTGATCAAACGGGTGCTCAAAGGGACCAAACTCAGGCTGCGGCCCGTTATGATGACTGCATCTGTGGCAGCACTCGGATTTTTCCCCATGGCCTTATCATCCGCTCCCGGCGCTGAGGTTCAGAAACCGCTAGCCACAGTCGTGATCGGTGGCCTTGTAACCTCTACATTTCTTACTCTGGTTATTTTACCGGTGATTTATGTGATGTTTAACGGAGGATTTAAAATGCGAAAAAGCAATAAAGTAACTGCAGCAATTTTTGTATTGTTGATGAGTATTCCGGCGCTTCAACTGAATGCCCAGGAAAAGGCACTGACCCTTGATGAAGCCATCGCCATTGCCACCGAAAACAACATGGAGATACGCAACGCAAGCCTGGATATTGAAGCTGCTCAAAAACTCAAAAAGTCAGGTTTCGATCTATCGCCCCTTGAGTTTGAGTATGATCATGGGCAGCTTAATTCTGACCTGCAGGATCATTACTGGTCGATCAGGCAACCCTTTAGCTTCCCTACGGTTTACACTTCTCAAGCGCGATTTTATAAGGAAGTTGAAAAACTGAATGAAAGTCGTTACCTGCTTGTCAGGCAGCAGTTGATCCGCAACGTGAAATCGGCTTATTGCACCTGGAGTATTTTATATAAAAAATACGGCATTCTCAAAGAGAAAGACAGTATTTATGCAGGTTTCAACAATGCCACTTCGGTTCAATTCGAGACCGGCGACATCGACCAGCTAGCCTTTGTCCTTGCCGGTTCGGAGGCCACACAGGTGAAAAGCCAGCTTACCGAAATGGAAACGGAGTTGGCGATGGCAAAGCAAAACCTGCTTCAGTTGATGGGAGTCAGCTTCGACATTTCACCTGCTGCACAGCTCCAAAAATTTGAGATAACTTCGATGCCTGGAGATAAGCCTTCCGACACTTCCAATGTTCGCACCCGCTATATCACTCAAATGACCGAGGTACAGCGGTCAAGCCTGAACCGTGAAAAGATGAATCATCTGCCCGACTTTTTTGTGGGCTATTTCAACCAGTCCATTGATCGCGTGAACGGGTTTGAAGGTTTCCAGGTGGGGGCTTCTCTTCCGCTTTGGTTCTGGTCGAACTCCGGTAAAGTTCAGGCATCACGCATCGAAGTGGCCAAAACAGAAAATGCCCTCGATTTTGAGAAACAAAATCTCATCCGCGAATTTCAAAAGCAAATGGCAGCCTATGAAGGCTATCGTGCCTCACTGGAATATTATGAAAACGGTGGACTGGAGCAGATCGATCAGTTGATCCGCAATTTGCAAACAAGCTACCGGGCCGGTGAGATCAACTATTTTGAGTTCGTGAGAAACATCGGTTTGGCCTTTGATGTAAGGCTCAGGTATTTAGATACCCTGCTAAAGTACAATCAGTCAGTAATTGAATTAGAATATTTATCAGCACAATAAGCAATAAACAAATGAAAAAAGAGATGAAATATATTATTGGGATTGGCCTGTTATTGCTGATCCTCAACGCATGCAAACAGCAGCCGGAAGCAACTGTAGAAAAGGAGTCTTCCAGCACACAAAATAATGGTGTTGTACTTTCTCAGGAAAAGATCAGCAGAGCTGGGATTGTTTTTGGCAGGATCGAAAAAGTGATGTTGAGTTATGATGTGAATGCCCGCGGGCAAATCACTATCTTACCTCAAAACAAAGCATCCGTTTCAGTATTATTGGGCGGCGTAATCCGAAAGATCTATGTGAACCAGGGTCAGCTGGTTAGTGCAGGGCAGGCGCTTGCTTCATACAGCCACCCCGACTTTTTAAAGGTGCAGCAGAATTACATTTCGAACAAAAATAAATTTGACCTGATCGAAAAACAATACGAAAGGCAAAAGAAGTTGGTGGCTGAAAATATCACCTCTGAAAAGGAGTTCCAGGCTACCGAAGCCGGTTACAAGCTAGCTAAAGCGGATTTGAATGCCGCAGAAGCTGAACTCAAAATGCTGGGTGTTGACCAGGTACAGGTCGATGAAGGAATAATTACTTCTGAAATTTTAATACGGGCGCCTATTTCTGGCATCGTCGACCAGGTGAACGCCAGTATAGGCATGTTTGCCGATATGCAGCAGCCCATTTTTCAGATCGTAAACCTCGAAAACCTCAAATTACAGGTGAAGGTTTTTGAAAAGGATATTCCGCTTATCAAAACAGGGCAACGGGTTACTTTTAGCTTTTCAGGCGAAGAGTCGGAGGAGAACGAAGCCATTGTAGAAAGCATGGGCTCAACCGTGGATCCTGAAGGACGCGTGATAACGGTCATTGCCGGAATTCAAACCAAAGGGCTCGACCTGATCCCGGGCATGTTTGTTTCGGCTAAAATTCATACCAGCGAGCAGATGCTGGATGCCCTGCCTGAAAATGCCATCGTGATCGACAATGATGAAGAGAAGTACGGTTTTTACACTACCAACGACCCAAATGCAGCAGCGGTTTCATTTTATAAATTCAATGTGGAAACAGGTTTTACCGAGGATGGAAGTGTAAGCGTGGTTCCACTCACTACGTTGCCGGCCAATGCGATGATAGCACTGGATGGTGTCTATTATCTGAAATCGGAAATGCTTAAAACGTTGGATGAATAACTAGCGTGGAATTCGCCAGCTTAGTCCTGCACTCACAAAAGCACGCGAAACGAGGGAGGAAATTCCTTTACCGGCTGAGATGTCAAGTTGAAAATTCCGGCTAAGCAGGTAGGTAAATCCCAAATCAACCCGGTGCTTGGGGAAGTTGCCATGGTCAAATTTGCCATAGGCTTCTGCAAAGGACCATAATCTTTTTGTGATGTAATAGCCGAGGTAACCGGAGTAAACAAAAAAACCATCGGCATCCTCTCCGTTGTATGAAAAGCCGATGTTATAACCGAGTTGCATCCGTTTGCTGAGGTTGTGCATTGCTACCAGTTTGCCCAGTGGATAGGAAAAGGTGGGGGCAAAGTTTTCATTGCCGAGGTGCCTGAACGAAATCACACCCACGATGGCGATCTCAGGCCGGATCCCTTTCTCTTTACAAACAAAAGTTTTAAAACCTGCCGATACGCCTCCCATGCCTGAAACGGTGGTGTCGTTGGTGTCATCCTTCGGGATGATGGTCATCGATTCGTAAGAGCCCATTACGCTCACTTCAAAATTTTCAAAAATGCCATAACGCAGGTTGCTGTTGGCGAAGCTCAGCATTTGCCGCTCATCATAATCATCAGTACGATCGGTGTATATGAAGCCGGTTTCCAATTGGAAAGCACCTTTGGGAACAAAATAAGGCGAAGAACTTTGCGTGGGGCGGTCGGTGCTGATGGGAGGGATGCTGTCGGATTGGGTAAATCCGTTTATGAAAAGCAATAGTAGTGAAAAAAGTATTCCGGTAATTTTCTTCATTCAGTTGATTTTAGATAAACAAAAGTAAGCTAATAGCCATAACCACCATGCCGGCCATCAGTCCGTACACTGCGAGGTGGTGCTCGCCATACTCCCGTGCCGATGGCAGCAGTTCATCCAGCGAAATGAACACCATAATTCCCGCTACACCTGCAAATACTACCCCAAAAACCACGGGGCTCAAAAAGGGCATTAAAATAAGATAACCAATCAGGGCTCCCACGGGTTCGGCCAGCCCCGACAAAAACGAAAGTGTAAATGCTTTTTTGCGATTTCCGGTGGCGTAATAAACGGGCACCGAAACGGCGATCCCCTCGGGGATGTTGTGAATGGCAATGGCCACAGCAATGGCGATCCCCAGGCTTGGCTCAGTCAATGCAGGGGTAAAGGTGGCCAGTCCTTCCGGGAAGTTGTGGATGGCGATGGCAAGCGCGGTGAAGGTCCCCATGCGCATCAGCTTGCGGTTTTTGTGGGCCGGGTCATTTTCCATCTCTTCCACCATCCTTATCTCATGCGGGTTTTCAGCCGACGGAACCAGCTTGTCGATGATGGCGATGAACAGGATGCCCCCGAAAAAGGCGGCTACCGTAGCCCAGTGACCACCGCGGACACCCAGCTCGTTGATCAGCTCCACCCGTGCTTTAACGATGATCTCCACAAATGAAACATAGATCATCACCCCGGCGCTGAAGCCCAGCGAAACGGATAAAAATTTTGTGTTGGTTTGCCTGGCGAAAAACGCAATGGCGCTCCCGATGCCGGTGCTCAGTCCGGCGAAAAGGGTGAGGCCGAAGGCGACCATCAACGTTGTAAAATCATACTCCATAGGCGCCGGATGCGGTAGTTTTAATATTGGTGCTGCGTTTCATTCTGATTAAAGTATTGGCGGAATTTACGTTGCTTATTTACACGTAATGATCGTAGTTATTTTGTTCGGTTTTTACCGTTGATCTGCGTATTTCAACCCTTTCCATGATTTCCTGTTTTTTGTCGTCGCTCATGAACAGCCAGCCGGTGATCTCCTCCATGGAGCGGTGGCAGCCCATACAAATGTCGTCGCTATCGTATTTACAAACCTGGATACAGGGGCTCTTTATTTTATCTCTCATTATGGTAGTTCGTTATTGTAGCTGTAAAATTAATGTTGCTTGAAAAACTGCAAATTTATGCATGTTTTATGAATTGAGTACTTATATGGTTTTTTGGGGAAATGGTTTTGGGGGATGTTTGAAGTTTGATGGGTGAACATGGTAGCTATTCTTCATGCATGGGGAGTGCAAAGGCTGTTAAGAGTTATACTTAAAAATTGGGAATTATGACAACAGGTTGCGTATTCGGGAATTTATGCGGCGGATTGGAAAAGTAAGAGATTTTACCGTTTAGATTCTGTTCCTTTGTCTTTCCGCCAGGGGGCGGACAGGGACACAAAGGAACCAAACCCGCCAGAGGGCGAGCAGGAGTCAAGGCTATCCGCCAGCTGGCAGATTTTTCTAATCCTCGTCCCGATAGCTATCGGGAACTGCGAAACCCAAGCCCTGTTAGCGAGTGGTTATTTGATGGCTTTGTAACAGGAATTGTTTAAATCTTTATCTGGATTTATAGTGGTTCAAGGGTTTCTTACACAAGGCCATCATTACAGTGCTTCGGATTGAAAAAGCTACGGAAAAACTCTAAGGCCATTTGGTAGATGCTCCGCATCTATTGGGTTGGCTGACGCTGAATAATTATCATTGGGATAATACCAAAAATTGGAGGTTTTAACGAGATGTTAAATGACAGGAAACACAAGCGCCTTTATTGCATTTTTATGTGTTGCCGATTCACGGCCTTTGTGGCCTTCGCATTTTGCCGGGCCTGCGCACGGTAAATGCTACGTATTTATTGGGTTGGGTGGCACTAACAAACATAATGTCCGTTGGTGAGGACACTACGGACAACAAGGGACAGGTTTGGATAGGTGAAATGGCATTTCAAATGCCGGAATAGATTTCATCCTCGGTGGCCTGCTCACGGGCTTAGCTAAAACGAGGACGAGTTGAGGGTAAGCAAGAGGTGCTTTTCGTTTTTGTTACGCAGAAATAGCAGGAAATAATAGATAAAGAACAGCATGATGGGCATGGCAAGGGCGTTTTTCTGGAGATCGGAGGTGAGCATTAAGGCCGAACCGGACAGTACCAAAAAGCCGATCATGGTGAGTTCGAAGGTACGCGATAGTTTGTATTTGAGGAAATCGCGGATGATCAAATAGATGGGGATCAACATAAGGGGAAGGCCGATACTGTCGGTGAACTTGGCCACGAAAATGATGATTAGGTCCGGTTGCTGCGCCGGCATCAACCAGGCAATGATCTTTACTAAAAGGCCTTGCAAGTAAAAAAGCAATGGCATATCCGGAAAAGCCAAATTCCCATTGTTTAAAAGCGACCGCACTTGTACAAGGTAATAACCACCGTTGAGGCCGGGAACCAAATGTGTTTGGAAGTTTAAATGAAACCGAAGCAACATGGCCAGCAGGCCGATGATGAGGTATGGTAGTCTTTTTTGCAAGGATTTAGTTGATGATTTGTGGATTTATTTGGGTGTAAAGATAGGGGAAAAAGGGATGATGGGATGTTGGGGTGTTAGGATTTGTGACACTGTTAGGGGGACGAGTGCGGTTTGCGTGCTGGGCTTTGGTGGAATGCTTGCGCCAGTTGGGCTCATGACAGTTGGGGGATTACAAATCCCTGATGAATTGGTTCCGGATTGCAAATCCGGAACGGCTGGGGTTGTTATATGCTTTTATTAGTTTAAGACTTATCAATTTTTTAATTAATGTTTTTAGCTCTATATCAGTTATTTTGTATTTTTCTAAATCATTCCCAATTACATTTTTTTGTATCAAAATATTTAATGAGGCTAAATATTTTATAGGAAAATCACACCAACCGCCTGGGTAAGTCAATCTGAGTTTATTTTTCGATTTTGTAATTACAAATGAATTCTTTGGTATTGAAAGGACATATTCAATGTTGGTTTCGTCATATTCTTCTGTTTCCATAGATTCTAATAAAATATTTTCTCTTTGTAATGAGAAGCGTTGAAATACCTCATAGAACAAATTATCTTGAAAAGTTGAATTACTCATCTCAGATGTTAGGACTGATAATATTCCCTTTAAATTTTCTTTAAATTTTTCTTTTTGTATTTCATCAGAATAATCCGTAATTATAGTTGGTCTTCTTAATATTTTATTTCTTGAAGTAAGGTTTTGTATCGCTAATTTTAATATTTCAAATGATTTGTAATGATGTATTCCAAAAGTAATATGTATAGATTCTTTATTAATTGATTTTGCTTCATGAACACACCCTGAAGGTAAATAGATTAATTGTCCAGCTTTCAAGTGAACAGTTTTTTTCTTTTTAAATTTAATTGAACGAGAATGAAAGATTTTATCATTTCCTTCAGAAATACTAGGAAGTCCAGAAGAAAAGTCCATTTTGTCATGAGGAAGAAGAGTCTGTGGTTTAATAGGTGAATCATTTGATTCTAAATCTATTTCCCAAATTCGTTCTCCTTTTATTTGTAAAATAAATGTGTCATGATCATCCGTGTGAAATCCAGCTAAACTTTCAGCTTCTTTAGGATGCCAATATAAGTTAGCTAGAATCGGACATAAGAATAAAGATTCTAAAGAAATACATATTTCATTAATCAAAGAATCTAGTTTGTTAATTTGATTTAACCTAATAGAGTAACCTTTAGAACTGTAGTACTTTAAGGTTTTCACACTAGAATTAGTATCGATGGCATTAATTTTCACATCACCAATGGAGGATTTGAAAACATCAATATTTTTTGGAGCTGAATTAATAAACCTTGAAATTACTATTGGGAGATTAGATATTAAATTGGCACATAACTCTTTCTCTTGTTCAGTATTTTTATCAGAAATAAAGCTCTTTCTTTGAAAAGCCATTTCTTTAAAATATGAAATGGCTTTTTCGGAACTTAATAAATCAATAAAGGAAAAATTCATAAATGGTCTTCTAAGGTTCAGTCCCAGTATCTGATTTAATAAACCAACCGTCTGGAATGTCTTGGATATCATCTTTAACTACATTTGGAATAGTGTAGTAGATATTATTAAAATCTTCTTGGATAATATGAACTTTTACAGAATCTCTAAATTGTTCGCCTGTTTCTTCTTCTATAGTCTTTTTTGGGTTTGAAAGTAATTTAGCTTTGAAATCAGAATCTTTTAAAGCTTTTTGAATAATCTCACTTCTTGTGTGTTTTTTGCTCATAATAGATGTTTATATATTGATTAATAATAGTTAAATTCTTTTCGATGTATTTAATTTCAATGTTCTTTAAATCTACTAAGTTTAGTAAAAAGTATTTAATCTTTTCAGGAATGTCAGAATTGATAAAGAAGTTTCTCATTCCTTTCATTCTCGAATATGAGTATTGATTTGTTATCCCTCCAATTATTTTGCTAATTGACAAACATAATCGCATAATATAATGTGCAATTGCAATATTTTCTTTTTTCTCTATAACTCTATTAAGTTGAGAAATAGGAGGAAAATTAGAACCAATTTCTATTAAAGAATTTCTAACATTTTCAGTCAAAGGTTCGTTTATTTTACTCAGTAACGATTTTCCTTTATGAGCCTTTTCAAACAATACTTTTGATTTACCAATACTATAGAACAATGTATGTATTCTTTCATTTATAGAAATGTCGATTTTAGAAGCAATAACGTAATCATAGACAATATTATAGCTGTAAAATTTTATATCAATCTCAGTGGTGTTTAATACCTTTCTTACACCAAATCCTTTAATGTCTGTACATTGAAATATTTCTAACCCATCAAAGAAATCTTTCTTCATTTTTTCTTTAAAATCAAAAGAATCACCATCATGAAAACAAATCAGATCAATGTCAGAAAGTTCCTTTTTAGTATTTTGTATTGAAGAGCCCCAATGTATAATAGACGTTACTTCCTCAACTTTTTTTAGACTAGATATGTATTGATTTATTTCTGTCATTTTCTAATTCTGACTAACGTAAAAATAAACTACCGTTAATCATTGAGTTACGATTTTTCAAATTTAGTCCTTTTTTATCCATTTTTACCATTTTACGTTAGCTGTCAAAATCAATAGAATCTGTAAAAATTGATATTTTCCCATTCCTCAATTTTGGAGGATTTTATCTGGGGAATTGCATATAACGGTAAATTGCATGAGTAGTAGTAGGTTGCGTGGTAGTTACCTGTCAAACCGCTACGTAGTTTGAGCGGGCTACAAACCTTGAAATATATCATTTCACCTGCCATTACTTATACAAAGTGTTGGTAGCCGTTTTTTTACAATTCAAAATGCTGAACAGATACTTTTTCAATAGGGACTCCGAACTGTTGGAACATAGAAGAATGTTCAGTTTGAGACCATACATCTTTTTTTGCATTAAAAAATTCCAAATCATACCAAGAAACTCCAAATTTAACCGTCAAGTCCTTTATCTTAACAAGTTGCCAGTCGTAAGGTCCACCAGTTCTTAATTCGCGTAATCTTCTGTCTGATTCTTCTAATGCTTGAATACATTTCAATAAATTAGCAGTGCTGTCAAGTTGAATTTCAACTTTTGATTCTGCAACCAGTTTTTTCCCATGAGCTTCTTTTCTACCATCATTTTCACCGGGAAGAACAACTGTCCAGCCATCCTCTGTTTCATAAGGTTCAAATTTGTTTGGGAATTGACTGAAATCAATAATTCCCATTAAGTCAGTTTTTAGATTTGCCATTTTCTTTAGATTTAAAATAGTTAATACAAATATTTAACATTTCATTTTTTACTTGATTCTGGTCTAAATCGTAATATTCATGCTTTAATTTTCCATTACTAATGGTATATCTGTCAGAGCCTGTTACTAAACTTAAGCCTACTGAACCATTTATTTTGCAAGATTCAAAAAACGGGGCTTGCTCCATTTCAATAAAATTATAAGTCCTTTCTTGCATTAGGGGAGTTAAAAAGTTTTCTGGCTGATTATAAAAAATTGGAATTGTTACACCCAACCCTTCTTGAAATTCGATATTTTCATTTTGTAAGTAATTCTTAAAATCTTCTCTAAAGTCAACATTTGGTTTTGAAATTAAGGTATTGCTTTCAGACAATAATTTTGCTGCTTGGTCTTTTAATGAACCTTCAGATAATATAATCTTGCCAGCCAATAAATCATCGTTGAAAAGTCCGCAAGTACCAATGTGAAAAAAATACTTACATCCTAATGCAGATAGTTCTCCGACTTGAGTGCAGATTCCTCCTGCTCCAGGCAATCCATTCATTAGAATAAACTCAAAATCTGAAGAGATTTCTCTGACAAGATAAAAATCAATAGGGTCAGTTGCACCAATTTTATAATTTCTGTAGTCCCTTAAATTGTATCCTAACAAAGTTAAATGTTCGAGAATCAGCGAGTCATGTATAATAATACAATAATTTGGTAAATCATCTAATTCTCCTTTTTTAAAAATTGGTGTTGTTTTCAACCAATCAATGTAACCTTCTGGTTTATTTATTCTCATGGACTCTTTTTTTAAAATGGCTACCGACTACCTGCTAACGCCCACCCTATGGTCATTATTTCCACTTTGTCCACCATCGCTCTGCTTGGTTTTGATTTGTTTATAACGGAATATTTACCCGCAAATGAATCAATTAGCCATGTGGCACCCATTTGTAGGAATGTGTAAAACAGGTTCTGTAATTTAGGATCGTAGTTTAGTTGCTCAGGTTCATTCGAATAAATATTTAAGTTAAAATATTTTTGATTGTTTTCACCGTTGTGAACTTGTATTTTCTTATTCCCACCAATAAATATATTCTTCACAGGTATTCCTAATTCCCATTGAATTTCTGTTTCATAAATTTTATATTTTGTATGCTTTATGTTTTCTCCATCTATTAGAAGATCCAGAGTGCTTTTTAATAATTTAGATGCCTCATCAGCAGAATGTATGGATACGATAGTTATTTTATCCCCAATAAGAAATTTACGATCTGTTGGTTCTTTCAGTGAGATTTCCTGAGAATATACAGAGGTGCAAAAGAGAACAAACAAACTAGTAAAAAGGATAGCAAATTGAATTTTCATAAGTTTAAATTATTGTAATCCGTGAATTGTATAATTTAAAGGTATTAATAGCTTTCAATTATCGATTTAAAAGAAAATTATTCTTCTTAATACTAGTCCATTACAAACTGAAATGCTAGAAATGATCATTGGTAATAATCGTTTGCAAGTATAAAAAAACCTGTAGCAATAAACCGTGACATTTTATGGATTTAACAACTCTTTAACAAGTTGTTAGATTTTGGGGCCTTTTCTGTTCTCCTTCTTCTCCGCCTGTTTCCGCTTAGATTCCAGCCGTTTGGCTTTGGCGGCGGGGGAGGGTTTGGTGGGTTTGCGTTGTTTGGGTGGGGTGAGGACTTTTTGGATGATGGCGAGGAGTTTTTCGCTGGCTTTTTCTTTGTTGTCGGATTGGGAGCGGCTGTCTTGGGAAGTAACTATCAGTTCACTTTCGTTGGTGAGTTTGGAGGCTAGTTTCGTTACTAAAAATTGCTTTTGCTCGTCGGAGAGGAATGTGGATTGTAAGATATGAAAGCGTACTTCCACTTTGGTGCTCACCTTGTTGGCATGCTGGCCGCCGGGGCCACTGCTGCGGCTGGCGGCAAAGCTGAGTTCGTAATTCCTGATATTTTCGAGCAGCTTATCTGTTTCTGCGGTGTCCATGGCTTCCGGGCCTTTTCTTTTTGTGGTGAAACGGTTTTTTACCGTGGTGATGATGCGCCCGCACATTCCATTCGGGGCCGGCGCCCAACTCTGTTGGTACCTTCAGTTTGTGGATCTCCATTTCGATGAGTTCCTCAATCCGTTTAAAACGGGGCATGTCCTTTTCGTTGACGAGTGTGAGTGCTATGCCGGTGGTGTTAGCCCTGGCGGTACGTCCTACACGGTGCACATAATCTTCGGCATCGCCGGGTACGTCGTAATTAATCACGAGGTTGATATCTTTGATGTCGATGCCGCGACTGAGCACGTCGGTGGCAACCAGCACCCGTGTTTTTTTAGCCTTAAAGCGACTGAGTACCTCGTTGCGTTCGCGCTGGTCGAGGTCGGAGGAGATGCCCTCCACCGGGTAGCCTTTGCCCCGCATCATTTTCACGATCTCGTTCACCTTGCTTTTGGTGGAGGTGAAAACGAGAATGCTGTTATAATCGGGTTTATTGGCGATGAGGCTGTTGATGAGCGGCGTTTTCTGGATGTCGTAAGTAAGATAAGCCGCCTGCAAAACGCCTTCGGCCGGTTTCGACATGGCGATGTTGATCTCGAAAGGATCGATGAGGATGTTTTTGGCCAGGCTGCGGATCTTGGGTGGCATGGTAGCGCTGAACATGAGGGTTTGCCTTTTCACCGGCAGGGCTTTAACGATCTTTTCGATGTCGGGCATAAAACCCATGTCGAGCATTTTATCGGCCTCGTCGAGGATGAGATGCTCCACCGAGTCGAGGTTTACATAACCCATGTTGAGGTGGGCGATCATTTTGCCGGGTGTGGCTACGATGATACCGGTATCGCTGGTGAGGGCTTTGCGTTCGGCATCCCAGTCGGAGCCGTCGCCACCACCATAAACGGCTTTGGAGGTGATGGGTACAAAATAAGCCAGTCCCTGAATCTGCTGATCTAATTGAATGGCCAGCTCCCGCGTTGGGACGATAATGAGCGCTTTCACACCTTTAAAATCGAATCCTGCCAGTTTATTGAGGATGGGAAGAACAAAGGCGGCAGTTTTGCCGGTCCCGGTTTGCGCGCAAGCGATCAGATCACGGTTTTGCATGATCTGAGGGATGGCCTGGGTTTGAATTGGGGTGGCCTCTTCGAAGCCCATCCAGCCGATGGCCTCCAGTATTTCTGGGCGTATGTTGAATTCGGAGAATTTCATTAACCAAAGTTAGTTTTAGAGATGAATTTGCAAAGGTAGGGAAAGTGGGGGAGATTGGAGTTCGAAGTTTGAAGTTTGAAGTTCGAAGCCAGCCTGCCAGGACACAGGCCTATGCATTGGCAGGCAGGCGATAGGCAGGCTGGGTTATCGGATGCTGGTTAAAAGAAATATTCAGATAAAAACCTATTAATTCACCACTATCTCTCCACAAAAAACCAGGAGGGTTCGCCTTCGCGCTTATTGCTGGTAGGTAAATATATAATTAACTAAAGTTTTAATACTTTTCGGATTATTGTTTTATTTGATGTTTGGATTTTGATGAAATAGATTCCTGCATTAAAATCACTTATATCAAATTGAATGGAATTGAGTCTTTGGCCATTAAATTCTCTAATTTTTTGTCCATTTGAATTGTACAAAAAAACTATTTGATTTTTATTTTGCTGATCGTGGTGTTTGATTGTTATGTTTCCCGAAGTTGGATTTGGAAATATATCAACAACATTTTCATCAGAATTATAGCTTTGAGTAAAAGTTAGCCCTCCATTTGTTGTTTTAAGAATTACTCCGTGACCACCAGCAACATATCCAGTAGACTCGTCAGTGAAAAAGACCGAATACAACCAATGATCAGGAATCGTTTTTATTATTGACCAGGTATTACCTCCATTATTTGTTTTCAATACAAAACCCTCAAGATAACTATATCCAGCGCAATAGCCAATGTTTTCATCAGGGAAAAAAATTGATGTGATCCTTTCGGAAGTGCCACTTGACTGGAATTCCCAGTTGAATCCACCATCAATGGTTTTAATTAAAATGCCATATTCACCTGCTGCATATCCTATATTCTCATCAGTGAAAAAAATTGATTCGAGCCAAACTACAGTTCCACTAATTAATATCTGCCATGAAACTCCTGCATCCTGGGTTTTTAAAATTAAACCATCCTGACCTGCAATGTAACCTGTATTTTCGGTAGTAAAAAAGACCGAATTTAAATAATTTGAGGTTCCGGAATTGAGTTGTGACCATGTAACTCCTGCATCTGAAGTTTTTAAAATGACTCCATTCTGACCGACAACATAACCTTCATTTGAATTAATAAAATATATAGCGGTTAGTTTTTCGGTAGTTCCGCTTTGTAATGGGAACCAGCTTAATCCACCATCAACAGTTTTATAAATATCACCTCCACCCGTTGAGAAATATCCTATCAAGTTACTTGTAAAAAAAATTGATGTTTGAGAAACTGCCATACCTCCGCTGAATAGCTCCCATTTATCGCCACCATTTGTGGTTTTTAGTGGTTTGAAATCCTGTCCAGCAGCATAACCATTATACTCATCAATAAAAAAAATAGATCGTAAAGTTTCCGTTGTTCCACTGGAAATTACGGACCAATTAGCACCATTATCAATAGTTTTTAAAATGATACCGTTAAATCCACAAGCATATCCAATATTATTTCCAGTAAAATATGATGACATCAGCGCATTATAAGTAACATCGGGTAATAATGTCCATGATTCACCACCATCGGAAGATTTGATGGTGGTTCCGAAATAGCCGACAATACTCCCGCTATTTTCATCTGTAAAATGTATTGAGTTGAGGTAGGTAGAGGATCCACTTTCAATTTCTGACCATGATTCACCGCCATTTAAAGTTTTTAATATTAATCCATTCGCACCAGTTACAAAGCCTTTCTGCTCATCAATAAAACAAATTGATAGTAATAGATTAGAAGTTCCTGTAGATAGTTGTGTCCAGGTCAAGCCTGAATCATTTGTTTTAAGAATCATACCACCACTGCCAACCACAAATCCTGTACTGTCGTTCTGGAAATGAACAGCATAAAACCAATTTCCGGTCATGGAATAAATTTCTATCCATGTGTCACCTCCATCAGTTGTTTTTATAATAATTCCATTCTCACCAGTGGCATATACCGTTGAAGGGTTTAAAGCATAAAGGGCACTCAAATTATTTGTAACGCCACTTATTTGTTGCTCCCAGCTTGATCCTCCATCAATACTTTTTAAAATTAATCCATTTTCACCAGACACATACCCAATTTCTGTGTTTATGAATTGTACAGCATAAAGGTTTAAATTTGTGTTGCTTATCGATTGTTTCCTGAAATTACCTCCATCCAAACATCTTAATATTAAACCATTATCTCCTACTGTAAATCCTGTAGTATCATTTATGAAATTAAGTGATCTAAGTTTTTCTCTTGTAGGTAATGGGCTTTGAAGGGCCCATTGTGCAAAAGATGATAAAGTAAAATTCAAT
>Ga0116152_10000747_pt1 | contig 26784 bp, 23 predicted proteins | sample AD_UKC119_MetaG_FD_89894 | JGI IMG/M metagenome (GOLD analysis project Ga0116152, IMG submission 89894) | Active sludge microbial communities of municipal wastewater-treating anaerobic digesters from Hong Kong - AD_UKC119_MetaG | ecosystem: Engineered > Bioreactor > Anaerobic > Digestate...
CGGCTGCCAACCGCCGCCCCACGCCGCGGAGACACCGGTCAGGGCCAGCTCCTCGGCGGCGCGGTCGACGACCGGCGCCGACATCGACAGCAGATCCTCCGACGCCCGGATGCGGCGGCTGCTTCCGACCTGGGCATGCGCGGCGGAGAGCAGCGCGTCTGTGGCCCGTTGCGGTTCGGATCGTCGGGATCGGTCGTCGGTCGCGAACGGCTCCGGGCCGCCGGTCGGCCCCGCCGCTCGGGAGCTCCTCGCCTGTCGGGCATCAGCGTCACGCCTGGCGGACTGCCGTGCTCGGGCCTTGGCGGCCCGCCGGGCGCGGTTCTGCTTTCCCATGGGTCCGACCGTAGCCGTGGCGTGTGACAGGGCCCCGGGCCCGGGCCGGCCCGCCTCGTCTGTCATCGCAGGCCCCTACCCTGTCGGTCGACCGCTCGGACCCGGACCCATCATGGACCACGACCAGATCGATCACCTCCGCAAGCACCCGGCCTGGTCGTTGCTGCGCGCCAACAACGCGGCCTTGGTCCTGAGCTTCCTCACCCACACCTACATCGACCGCAGCGCCGGCAACATCTCCTCGCCCGAGCTGGTGTCCCGTCTCGACGACCACCTCTTCGCGGTCAACCAGCAGCTCGGTGAGGAGCGCTACCCCAGATCGGCCAAGGACTACCTGGAGGAGTGGGCCGATGCCGAGCATGGCTGGCTCCGCCGCTTCTACCCACCGGGTTCCGACGAACCGCACTTCGACCTGACCCCGGCGGCGGAGAAGGCGGCGGCCTGGGTCGACGGCCTGGGCGACCGCACCTTCATCGGCACCGAATCCCGTCTCACCATGTTGATCGAGCTGCTGCGCCAGCTGGTGGTGGAGTCCGACGACGACCCGGCGGTCCGCCTGGCTGACCTGCGGCGCCGACGTGACGCGCTCGACGAGGAGATCGAACGCATCGAGACCGGCGGGGTCGCCGCCGCGGACCCGGTCGTCCAGCGCGACCGCTACCAACAGTTCGCCCGCTCCGCCCGCGAGCTGCTGTCGGACTTCCGCGAGGTCGAGGAGAACTTCCGGACCCTCGACCGTGACCTGCGCCAGAAGATCGCCGGTTGGTCCGGTTCCAAGGGCGAGCTGCTCGACGACGTCGTCGCCACCCGCAGCGGCATCGCCGAGTCCGACCAGGGCCGCAGCTTCCGCGCCTTCTACGAGCTGCTCCTCACCGCCGAACGTCAGGACGAGCTGACCGACCTGCTTGACCGCCTCCACCGACTGGAGGACCTGCCCGACCTGGACCAACGACTGGCCCGCGTGCACCACGACTGGATCGACGCCAGCGAACGCACGCAGCGGACCGTCCGCCAGCTCTCCGAACAGCTCCGACGCTTCCTCGACGACCAGGTCTGGTTGGAGAACCGGCGGGTGTTCGACCTGCTCCGCTCGATCGAAGCCAACGCCGTGACGCTGCGCGAACACGGCTCCGTGCCGGTGACGACCACCGTCGATGCGTTGCGGCCGACCGTCGTGCTGCCCATGGAGCGGCCCCTGTACCGCCGCACCCGCACCGAAGCCCTCGACGGAGGTCCTCTCGACGGCCCCGACGACCAGGTGCTCGACACCTCCTCGATGTTCGACCAGCTCCACGTCGACCGCCAGGCCCTCGTCGGCGCGGTGCACCGGACCCTCGGCGCCGGTCGATCGGTGTCGCTCGACGACGTGCTGGTCGACTCGCCGCTGGAGCACGGCCTGGCCGAGCTCGTCGCCTACTTCTCCCTGCACGAGTCCCAGCTCGCGCTCGACTTCGACGACACCGAACGCTCGCATGTCGCCTGGGTCGATGACGACGAGCACGTCGAACGCCGGGCGGATGTGCCCCGGGTGACCTTCTCCCGACCGGAGCCCGCCGGACAGGGGAGCGAGCCGTGAACGACGAGCTGTCGGCTCCCCCGATGACGTCGGTCGACGCGTCGACGTCCGGAACCGCGACCGTCGCCGCGGGGCCGTCGGAGCTCTCGTTGCTCGTCATCACCCTGTTCAAGGGGCCGATGTACCGAGACGTGCACGACCGGCTGTGGCCGATCCTGCTGAAGCTGCGCGCCCGCGTCACCGACCACGTCGCGGTCATGGGGCTGCGCCTCGAGGTCGACGAGAACGAGGGCTACGCGTTCCTGCGCGGCCTCCGCGACGACGAGACCGACGTCGAGTACCCGCGTCTGGTCAACAGACACACGCTCGGGTTCCACACCAGCCTGCTCATCGCGCTGCTGCGCAAGCGCCTCGCCGAGTTCGACGCCACCAGCAGCGACACGCGCCTGGTGCTCGGACGCGACCAGATCGTCGAGATGCTGCGGGTGTACCTGCCGTCCAGCTCCGACGACGTGAAGACCATGCGCGTCGTCGAGGGCCACATCCGCAAGGTCGAGGAGCTCGGCTTCCTGCACCCGCTGCGAGGCCAGGACGACCAGTACGAGGTGCGACGCATCATCCGGGCCTATGTCGACGGCCAGTGGCTCGGCGACTTCGACCGGCGACTGCGCGACTACGTCGAGTCCGTCGCCGGCGGTGGAGCAGATGCCGTCGACGACAGCGCCGCGGACGTGGTCCGTGGTGACGGACGGGAGGGCTGAGGTGGGCGGCGCCGACCGCGACCCGCTGCCCGGCACCCGTCTGCGTCGGCTCGAGGTGTTCAACTGGGGCACCTTCGACCGCCACGTGTGGACCCTCGAGGTGGCCGGACGCAACGCCCTGCTCACCGGCGACATCGGCTCGGGCAAGTCCACGCTCGTCGACGCCGTCACGACGCTGCTCCTGCCGGCCAACCGGGTCGCCTACAACAAGGCGGCCGGTGCCGACACCCGGGAGCGGGACCTGCGCTCCTACGTGCTCGGCTACTTCAAGTCGGAGCGCAACGAGGAGACCGGCGGCACGCGGCCGGTCGCGCTGCGGGACCACCGCCAGTACTCGGTGATCCTCGGGGTGTTCGGCCGGGGCGACGGCGGACCGTCGGTCACCGTCGCCCAGGTGTTCCGCGGCCGAGAGGACGGCACCCAACCCGAGCGGTTCTACGTCGTCGCCGACGGCGACCTGTCGATCACGTCGGACTTCGACGCGTCGACGGGAGCGACGCTGGGTGACCTGCGCAAGGCGCTCAAGGTCCGTGGCGCGCAGGTCGAGGAGTCGTTCCCGCCCTTCGCCAAGGCGTTGCGACGACGGTTGGGGATCCCGTCGGACCAGGCGCTCGACCTGTTCCACCAGACCGTGTCCATGAAGGCCGTCGACGACCTCAACGGCTTCGTCCGATCCCACATGCTGGAGCCCTTCGACGTCGACCGGCGCGTCGAGGACCTCATCGAGCACTTCGAGAACCTGACTGCAGCGCATGACGCCGTGCTGCGCGCCCGTGACCAGTTGCGCCTGTTGGAGCCCCTGGCCGAGACCCTCGACGCGCACGCCGTCGTCATGGCCCAGCTCGCGGACCTGACCGCGATCGACCGGGCCCTCCCGACGTGGTTCGACGAACGGCTGCGATCCCTGCTGCTCGCCGAGGTCTCGGCCGCTGATGTCGAGATCGACCGGTTGACGTCCGCGATCGAACGCAGCACCGAGTCGGCTGTCGGACTCGACCAGCAGCGCACCGAGCTGTCGATCCAGATCGCCGGAGCCGGCGGCGATCGCCTCGCGGCGATCGACGCCGAGACCGCGCAGCTCGACGCGGCGCTGCCCACCCGACGACACGACCGCGAGGCCTTCGACGCGCTGGTCGCACAGGTCGGCCTCACCCCGGTCACCGATGTCGACGGGTTCGCGTCGATGCAGGCAGGCCTCGCCGAACGACGCGACGAGCTCGATGCCCTCGCCGCCGGATCCGACGCCGAGGCATCGGATCTGGAACAGGAACGTCGGGCGCTCGACGCCGAAGCCACGCAGATCAACGAGGAGCTGCGCAGCCTCCGGGGTCGGCAGGGAAACCTGCCGCGACGATCCACCGAGATCCGCGCCGAGCTCTGTCGGGCGCTCGGCGTCGAGGCCGAGCTGCTGCCGTTCGTCGGCGAGCTGCTCCAGGTCCGGCCCGGCGCCGCGGACTGGGAAGGGACCGCGGAACGTGTCCTGCGCTCGTTCGCCATGTCGCTCCTCGTCCCCGAGGAGCACTACGGCTCGGTGGCGACCTGGGTCGACGCGCAGCACCTGGGCGCCAAGCTCGTCTACCACCGTGTGCCCGACCGGCTCGGTCGCCGCGCCGACACCGGTCGCTCCGGAACGGCGCCGTTGCTGCTGGACATGGTCGAGGTGAAGCCCGAGTCCAAGTTCGCCGACTGGCTCACCAACGAGCTGTGGCACCGGGCCGATCACGAGTGCGTCGACACGATCGAGGCGTTCCGTCGGTCGCCCAAGGCCGTGACCCGTCACGGTCAGGTGAAGTCGCGGGACCGCCACGAGAAGGACGACCGGTACCGCGTCGACGACCGACGCAACTACGTGCTCGGGTGGGACAACGAGCTCAAGGTCGCGGCGTTGATCGACCACGCCCGTGAGCTGCACGCCCGCGGGGCCGGACTCACCGAGCGCATCGGTGAATGCGCCGAGCGTCGGAGGATGCTGAGCGACCGACTCGGCGACGTGCGGGTGCTGGCGGCCAGGGAGCGGTGGGAGGACCTCGACCCCGACGCGCTGACAGCCCGCCGCGACGAGCTGGCAGCCGAGGCGACGCGGATCCGCGAGTCGTCGGACGTCATGCGGGCGCTCACCGACCAGCTCGAGGCCGTCGAACGCGAACGTCACGCCGTCGGTGTGGAGCTGGCCGATTTGCAGGGCCGGCTCGGAGCGCAGCGCGACCGTTCCGATCGGGCACGACGACGTCTCGACGCGCTGGACGTCGCGGTCCCGGCCGCGATCACGGTTCCGCCGCCGCTGCCGACCGGCGCCGTCGTCGCCGGATCGCTGTTCGATGCCGAACCCGAACCCGTGCCCGCGGCCGGACCGGTCGGGGTGTGGCTGCCGGTCGACATCGCAGAGCGCGCGAATGACCTCGCCACCATCGACGCGGCCCGTCACGACGCCGCTGGCCTGCTGGCCGAGCAGACCGCCACAGCGCACGATCGACGATCGAAGCTCGACAACCGCGCCGCAGCCCAGATGCGCGAGTTCGGTCACGCCTATCCGCGCGAGGTCGAGGAGCTCGACGCCCGCATCGAATCCGCAGCGGAGTACCGGGCGATCCACGACCGGGTCGCCACCGACGACCTGCCCCGCTTCGAAGCCGACTTCCGTCGTCAGCTCAAGGAGAACGCCATCCACGAGATCGCCGGGCTGTCGGCCGAGCTCCACCGCCACGAGGAGGAGATCCGCCGGCGGGTCGAGGTGATCAACGCGTCGCTCGAGGCGATCGACTACAACCCGGGCCGCTACATCCGGCTGGTGCCGGCCGCCACGCCCAACACCGAGATCCGGCAGTTCCGCGAAGACCTGCGCGCCTGCACCAGCGGAATGACCCGCGGCACCGACGACGACCAGTACTCCGAGGAGCGGTTCCTGCAGGTCAAGGCGCTCATCGACCGTCTGCGCGGCCGCGAGGGCACCACCGACCAGGACAGGGCGTGGCGCCGCCGGGTCACCGACGTACGGCAGTGGTTCGTGTTCTCGGCGTCGGAGCGGTGGCGCGAGGGCGACGTCGAGCACGAGAGCTACTCCGACTCCTCGGGCAAGTCCGGCGGCCAGAAGGAGAAGCTCGCCTACACGATCCTTGCCGCGTCCCTCGCGTACCAGTTCGGCCTCGGCGACGGCGGGTCCGGACCCGCCGGCGATGACGGATCGTTCCGATTCGTCGTCATCGACGAGGCGTTCGGGCGTGGCTCCGACGACTCCACCCGCTACGCGCTGAAGCTGTTCACCGAGCTCGGACTCCAGCTGCTGATCGTCACGCCGTTGCAGAAGCTGCACGTGATCGAGCCGCACGTGGCGTGCGTCGGCTTCGTCGACAACGTCAACGGCGACCGTTCGCGACTGCAACGCATCACCGTCGAGGAGCTGCAGCTCCGCCGCAGCGAGCACCGCGCTCCACTCGCTGAGCCCGCCGCCGGTGGAGCGCCGGCCGCAGGCTCACCGGACGGGCTCGGACGGTGAGCCCACGGGCATCGCGGTCGTCGTCGGCCGACGGGTGGAGCCGGCCCGAGGACATGGTCGCCAAGCTGCGCGACCGATGGGATCGGGGCACGTACCTCCGGGCCCGTGCGGACGCATCACCGTGGGAGCCGGTGCGGGTCCGCCTCGTCGGTCCGACCGCCACGGATCTGCTCGAACGGCCGGGCGAGTCCGTTGCGTGGATCGACGGCGTACGGGCCTGGGCCGCCGGCGGTCGGGCGGGTCCGAGGTGCCGGATCGAGGACCGGACGGTGCGGAGCCGATCGCTGGGTGACAACGATGTACCCGGCTTCGTCGTGGTCGACTCCATCGAGGAGCTCGCCATGCTCGTGGGTCGGCCCGGTCAGATCGCGACGTTCGACCGACTGCTCGCCCTGACCGCCGAGCGGCGACCGGAGCTCGTGTCGTGGGTGTCAGCGCACCCGATGGACGTCCTCGAGGTCGTGGCTGACTGGTTGTCGATGCTCGACGTCGTCGACTGGATCGACCGCACCGACACCTCGACGGTCCACCTGCGCCAGCTCGACCTGCCCGGCGTTGACACGAAGTTCGTGGAACGGCACCGCAGGCTGCTCGGCCGGCTGCTCCAGCAGGTGCTGCCCCCGGAACGGGTAGACACCTCTGCCTCCCGCTTCGACGCCCGCTTCGGCTTCCGGACCGTCCCGAGCTACGTGCGGTTCCGGATCCTGTCGCCCGTCGAGGAGCTGCCGGCCGGCTTGAGCGAGCTCTCGGTGCGGGTCGACGAGCTCGCCCGACTGGCGCTCCCGGTGCGCACGGTGTTCGTGGTCGAGAACCAGGTCACCTATCTGGCGTTCCCGGACGTGCCCGACGCCATCGTCGTCTTCGGCGAGGGGTTCAAGGCGTCGACGCTGGATGCGGTGCCGTGGCTCGCTGATCGCGAGCTCGTCTACTGGGGCGACATCGACACCCACGGGTTCCGCATCCTCGACCAGCTCCGGGCGCGGGTTCCCGGCGTGCGGTCGCTGCTGATGGACGAGTCGACGCTCAGCGCGCACCTCGACCGAGTGGTCAGCGAGGACGCTCCGACGTCGGTCCCGCTCGAGCACCTCAGCTCCGAGGAGTCGGATCTCTACCGGGACCTGGTCGAGGACCGGTTCGGACCGTCGGTCCGCCTGGAGCAGGAGCGGGTCCGCTTCGGTGCCGTGCGTGGGGCGCTCCGACCGTGGGCTGGTGGCGGGCCCGCCGGATCGCCCGCGGACGACCGCCCGGGGTTCGGGCGGGTCGGCGGAAGCAGCGACCACGTTCCCGCCTGAGGGGGCGCCACCGCACGGAACGCCCCGTGTAGCCTGGCCCGTCCGCATGACCGACCCGACCCTGGACCCTGTGATGGCATCGATGCTCCGGCTCCCGGCGTGTCGTGTCGCGGCCGATCCGGTCACGGTCGAACCACGGGGCGGAGTGGCTGCAGCGGGGGCCGAGGTGCCGAGGTGACCGCCGTCCGTCCCGGCCGCAGCGTCACCGTCCTGGTGGCCAACCCGTCGTCGGACATCTACGGCTCGGACCTCCAGATGCTCGAGAGCATCACCGCGATGGTCGAACGGGGTTGGAAGGTGGTGGTCGTCACCCCCGACGACGGTCCGCTGGTGGCGCTGATCGAGGAACGAGGGGCCGAGGTCCTCCGCGTCGACTGCGCCGTCGTGCGTCGGGAGTACGCGTCGCCGTCGGGACTGTGGAGACTCGTGCGGGAGTCGTTCAGCTCCCTGCGAAACCTCCTGCGGGTCCTGCGGACCCTGCGGCCGACGTTGGTGTACACGAACACGATCACCATCCCGTGGTGGTTCGTCGCCGCCCGTCTCTGTCGCATCCCCGTCGTGTGCCACGTGCACGAGGCCGAGGCCGAGGACCCGCTCCCGGTCCGACTGGTGCTCTACGGGCCGTTGCTGCTGGCCCACCGCCTGATCGTCATCAGTCGACCGTCGATGGAGACGGTGTGCGCGACGGTGCCGAGGCTCCGTCGTCGGGCGACGATGATCTTCAACGGCGTCCGGGAACCGACCGAGCCGCCCCGTCCGGCCGTGGCCGGTCCGGGCCCGCGACGCCTCGTGGTGCTGGGCCGGCTCTCCCCGCGGAAGGGGACCGACGTCGCGCTCGAAGCCGTCGCGCTGCTCCGCCGGAGCGGTCGTGACGTCACCCTCGACGTGTGCGGGAGCACGTTCCCCGGCTACGAGTGGTTCGAGGAGCAGCTGCGCCGTCGTGCCGCGGAGTCCGACCTGGACGGTGCGGTCGACTTCTCCGGCTACATCTCTCCGATCTGGCCGGCGATCGAGCGTGCCGAGGTGTCGGTCGCTCCGTCGCTGCGGGAGCCGTTCGGCAACGCCGTGGTCGAGGCGCAGCTAGCGCAGCGTCCGGTGGTCGCCGCCGCGGCGATGGGTCACCTCGAGACAGTGATCGACGGGGAGACGGGTCTGCTCGTGACGCCGGGCGACGCGCAGGCCACTGCGGACGCGATCGCTCGCCTCCTCGACGACGGGGACCTTGCCGCGCGAATCGCCGAGACGGCACGACGGACCGCCGAAGAGCGATTCTCGCTCACCCGCTACCGGCGGGAGGTCGCCGACCTGCTCGCCGCGGTCATGAAACTGCCGGCGGGCGGCAGCGAGGGACGGTCCGCCTAGCCCTGACCGGCGCGGGTGAACTCGTCGACCAGCTCGCGTGTGTTGCGGATGTTCGCCCGCGACGACGCCCCGAACACCACCGAGTGGATGTTGGGCTGCTCGTAGATCCACTCGAGCGCCTCCCGCGGGGGGATGGCGCCCGAGGCGAACACCGACATGGCCACCACCCGGCAGCGTCGGTTCTGCAGGGCGTCCTTGTAGGCGTCCATTCCGCCCGACATCCGGAACCCGATCTTGTTGATGTTGGCGCACACGATCGGGTTGTCGATCCCCTGACGTTCGAGCACGTCCAACAGAGCCGGCAGGTTCATGGTGATGAAGCCCGGCTCCGCGTCGTAGCGGTCACGCACGTGGTCGGCGAAGATCCGGAACGCCTCGTCGACGCCCAGGCCCAGGAGCAGGTCGACGACGATGTTCTGCATCCAGATGACCGGGGTCCGCAGTCCCCGGAACATCGCCATCTCGGCGTCGATGAGCAGGGTGGCCATGCCCTCGATGTCCTTGGTGGCCATCGAGCGTCCGCCCCGGATCGCGGCGTTGATGAACCCCTCCTCGGGGAGGAACCGACGTACGGCGCCGAGCATCCCGGACTCGGTGACGGCGTTCGCGTACTTGTGGGCGTACGGCATGCACGGGAAGAAGGTGAACTCGCTGTAGCGATCGGGCTGGGCCCGGACGCGGTCGCACACCTCGGCGATCCGGTCGTGGGTGGTGCACATGAAGGTGTGGATGCCCTCGTCGTACGCGGCGTCGAGGACGGCCATCACCGCGTCGATGTCCTGGAAGCGCATCGCCTGCGCACGCGCCTTCTCCTCGGACATGTGGTTCACGCCGAAGAACTGGTTGTCTCCGAACAGCAGCTTGTCCATCACTTGCGCGACCTCCTGGCGCTGACGAGCGCGTCCTTTGCACGGGTGGCGAGTCGGCGGACGCCCTCGAGAGCCCGCCGCAGCAGCTCGGCCGTGAGCTGGCCGGTCGAGGTCCGAGACGACGTCGGAGCGGGAGCCGGTCCCGACCCCGAGGTGGTGGTGACGCGGCTGCTTGCCGCGTCCCGGGTCATCGTGTCGAGGACACGGTCGGTGACCGCCGCGCTCGCGAAGTCGTTCAGGCCGTCGGGCTGCTCCTTGGCCACGCGGTGGACGAAGTAGTCGAGCTGGGCGCTGTACTCCTCACCCCGGAGGTAGAACCAGACCTCGTCGGTCAACTCGGTGGTGTAGCGGACGTTCCAGCCGTGCTCGTAGCCGGGAGGGCAGGTGGCGGTGTCGCGCAGGTACACCTGGCACTCCTGGCGGTCGGCGAAGATCCGTCCCTCGGTGCCCCACAACGTCACGCGGGTGGTCATCTTGCGGTACGACTCGTCGGACCAGTCGACCGACAGCTGCGCCGAGGATCCGTCGGGGTAGTGCAGGGTGCTGTACACCTCGTCCTCGGTCTCGGCCGAGAAGACCTGGCCGAGCACGGTTCCGCCGACCGAGCTGGGCGCACCCAGGTACCACGACAGCAGGTCGACCGGATGGGCGGCGTAGTCGTACAGGCAGCCGCCGCCTTCGGAGCGCTGGCTGCGCCAGGTGCCGCCCTTGGGCTTCAGCACGACCGGGCCGTACGCCTCGGCCAGGGCGTGGGTGACCCGGCCGATGGCGCCCATGTCGAGCAGGTTCCGCACCTCGCGGAAGGCTCCGACGAAGCGGTTGTGGTAGCCGACCTGCGTGACGAGACCCCGCGACGCGGCGAGCTCGGCGAGCGACTCCGAGTCCTCCGGGGTCAGGCACAGCGGCTTCTCGCAGAAGACGTGCAGGCCGTTCTCCAACGCCTCGCGAACCATCTGCACGTGGAGCCGGGTCGGCGTCGCGATGACGACCGCGTCGAGCTCCACCTCCTGGAGGGCGCGACTCATGTCGGTGAACGTGCGGAGCCCGCTGTACTTCGACAGCACGTCGACCATGTAGGGGGTCGAGTCGACCACGGCGGCCAACTCGACCTCGGGGTGGGCGCGGAGCATCGCGAGGTGCGACAGCCCCATCTTGCCCAGGCCCACCACGGCGATCCTGATCATCGGTGACCTCCAGTCGTGCATGTCGCGGAGTCGTTCACGGGCTTGCGCACTCCTCCGACCCGGACGAGCAGGTCTTCGTACTGGCCTGCGACGTGGGTCCAGGTGAACTCGGCGAGGTGCCGGTCCCGTGCCGCGGCGCTCAGGCGGTCGCGGAGGGCTCGATCCTCGAGGAGGGAGGTGATAGCGGCGTCCGCGTCGTCCTCGGTTCGGAAGTAGAGGGCGCCGTCGGCGGCGACCCAGCGGTTGTAGTCGTTGTCGTGTGCGACGATCGCGTTGCCGGCCGCCATCGCCTCGACCAGCGAAGGGTTGGTCCCGCCGACGGTGTGGCCGTGCAGGTAGCCGATGCCGTGGAACCGCAGTGCCGTCACCGAGTCGGGGTCGTAGATGGCGCCGACGAAGTCGACCTCGTCGGACGCCGCGTCCATGACCGCCCGGTGGTACTCGTCCTCGTCCGGTCGGTAGGTGCCGAGCACCACCAGGCGCACCCCGCGCTCCCGTCGGGAGAAGGCGCGGACGAGCTCGAGGATCGTGTTCTCCGGGATCGGCCGACAGATCAGCGTGAGATAGGCGCCCGGCTCCAGGCCGAGCGCGGTGACCGGCGCGGTGCTCGCCTCGGTGACCGGGTGCGCTCCGTAGGCGATCGTGGTGATCTTCCGCTCGGGCGCCCTGGTCGCGAGGTGGACGGCGATCTCGGGATGATCTGCGATGAGGGCGTCGCCGACCACGCACGCGATCCGCTCGTTGGTCCAGAGGATGGACTGCCGGGCACGACCCCAGCGGGCCCGGGACCACTCGATGCCGTCCATGTTGATGACGTTGGGGATGCGCAACAGCCGCTGGAGCGTGTTGAAGATCGCGGTGTTGTAGCCGAAGGTCAGGCAGAGGTCCCGGTGACGGACGGCGTGGAGGATGGACCGCAGGTCGAACAGCGACGTGCCCAGCCACCCGTCGAGGGGGACGGGAACGATGACCCGCTCGATTCCGTTCCAGACGTCGGTGCGGATCCGCCCCCGACCTTCGTCCTGGCAGTAGACGACGACCCGCCACCCCTGGTCGCGGAGGAACAGGGCGACGTTCTCGGCCGCGGTCTCGAACCCGCCGTAGTTGGCGGGGACGCCGTGAGTTCCGAGGATGCGGACTGTCGGTTGGGTCGCGCGGAGGGTTGCGGTCATCTGTGGGGGGTGGGCCGGAAGGCCGGTCGGCCTGTTGATCGGTGCGGTCAGGCTAACGGCGGGCCTGTTCGCTTCCACCATTGCGTGATCCACGCTGCTCCTCCGGCCGGCAGCGGAGAGCCTCGCGGTGTCTTCGACCAGCTCCGACCTGCAGCCTGACCGATGGTCCGGGGTCAGATCTGCGGTCAGGTGTTGAGACGCACGCCCCACGAGGTGGTCGACGATGCTCCGGGTTCGAGGCGGATCACGTCCTCGCCGGTCGCGAACGCGTTGGGAGGACACGTCATCGGCTCGGTGCCGAGTCCCCGGCGACACTTGTCGGGTGGGAGCGTGTCGCCCGTGTAGATCTCGATGTACGGGTGGTGACGGTCGACCCACAGCGCGGCTTCGGCGCCGTCGGTGCCGGTCAACCGGGTCCACGCGCGGCCATCGTCGTCTCGGGTGAGGTCGGTGAACGCGAAGTCCACCTGGAGGTCGCCGATCGCCCGGGGTGAGCGGAAGTCGAACGCCGTGCCCTCCACCGGTTCGGTACCGGTGGGGAGTTGGCGGACCGCGTCGGTCGTGATGCGTGTCGCGGCGTCGAGCTGCAACGTGCAGCCGTCGATGAGACCGTCGCCCGGGGACAGGTACGGATGCGATCCGCAGCCGTACGGGCATGGCCAGTCGCCCCGGTTCTCGGCTGTCGTGGTCACCGCCAGCCCGTCCGACGTGAGCTCGTAGGCGACCTCGACGTGGAGGGTGAACGGGTAGCCGGGCATCGGGTGCAGCGTCGTGGCCATCACCACGCGGTGCTCGTCGCGATCGATCCCCTCCCAGGATCGCCAGCGCAGGAAGCCGTGGATCGCGTTGTGCTTCGCAGGTTCGGTGAGAGCGGTCTGGTGGTCCCGGCCGTCGAAGCGATAGCGGCCGTCGGCGAGGCGATTGGGCCACGGGATCAGCGGTGTGCCGTGCGCGCCCGTGCACATCTCGTCCAGCGGGTAGGGGTCGAGGACGTGTCGGGCTCCGACGCGGTACTCCCTGATGCCGCCGCCGACCTCGACGATCGTGGCGCGCTGGTCGCCGTGGCGGATCTCGAACTGCTGCCCTGATGGCGGGACCGACACGGTCACCCTCCTGGTGCGTGGGACACCAAGGATGCCGCCACCCGGCGGTGGGCTGCTGGCCGCGTCGTTCCGGCCCCTTCGAACTCGGCCTGGCGCAGCCCCGCGTCGAGGACTCGTCGCTGCGCGACGGCGTCGAACTCGTGTGGTCGCACCTGCAGGTGCTCGCCGAACTGGCCGAGACGCTCGGCGTGCTCGAGCCCGGGTGAACTCTGGTCGCTCGTCAGGCGCTCGACCGTCTGGAGGCATCGGGCCATGCGGCCGTTGCCGTCGCTGAAGGGGTGGATCATCACCAGGTTGAGATGGGCCATCGCGGCTCGGAGCACCGCGTGGTCGTCGGTGTCGGAGATGGTGTCGAGCGTCGACGCGAGCTCGCCGATCAGCTGGGGAACGAGCTCCCGATCGGGGGCCTCGTAGACGAGCTCGTGGTCCTCCTCCCGCTTCACCCAGATGGCACCCGGCCGCCACTGCCCGAGGATCTTGGACAGGTCATGGCGGATCATCATGAAGTGCAGGGACTTGAGCAGGGACTCGTCGATGGACGGCGGATCCGGGTCGCGGGCGATCTGCCATGCGGGTAGCCGAGGAGACTGTTGAGCACGTTGTTCACCGCGACGTGCTGAGCCTCATGGCCGTTGGCGTACCCCTCAGGCGCTTCGGTCGGGGGGTCGGGCCAAGCGTCGACGATGGTCTCCATCTCGTGGCGGTGCAGTCCGAGGAGAGTGTGGAACTCGTCACCGGCGAAGTAGGCGCCGTCGATTGAGCGCCGAAGGCAACGTGCGATGACAGCCTCGTCGGCGTCGCTCATCGGTGCCCGCTGCTCCAAGCCGGGGCCGACGTCGAGGGCCAGCGTCAGAGCGACTCGGACGCTGCGGAGCGGTATCTAGGCGCGGTCGGACCGCTCGGGGCTGCACGGCCCGCACGCCGCTGGCAGGTCCAATGGTGAGTTGGCTACTCGAAGGGGAGCTCCGGGTGCACCGTTGACGCCGCAAACGAAACGGGTCCGTACACGGCTTCGTAGATGGCGCTGGCCTCGTAGACCCGCCCCCGAGAGCGGCCGGTGATCTCGGTGAGGTCCCCGCGTTCGACCAGCGCGTCGATCGCTGCCTGCGCCGTTGGCCGGGTGACGCCGATCGCGGCCTCCACACGGGGCGCCGTGACGAGCGGGACGGCGAACAGCTGCTCGGCGAGCCGGACGACCGAGTTCGGTCGGCCCTCGTCGAGCAACTCGTTGCGGAGCTGATGCTGGAGCTCGACGAGGCGAACCGTCCGCTCCTCTGAGTCGCGTGACTGCTGCCGAACGCCGCGAAGGAAGAAGGCGATCCACGGCATCAGGTCACCCTTCTGGCTCGTGAGGAGCAGATGGTCGTAGTACTCGCTCCGGTGCTGCTCGAGGAAGGCCGAGAGGTACAGCAGCGGCTGTGGCAGCGCTTCGCGCAGCACGAGCATGAGCGGGATCATCAGTCGGCCGATGCGGCCGTTGCCGTCGAGGAACGGGTGGATGACCTCGAACTGGTAGTGGACGACAGCGAGCTGGACCAGGAGCGGCAGGTCGGTCGCGTGGAGGAAGCGTTCGAGGTCGGAGAGGGCGTGGTTCATCTCGTCGGGCGGAGGAGGGACGAAAACGGCGTCGTCGAGCGTGGTGCCGCCGAGCCAGACCGGGCTTCGCCGCAGCTCGCCGGGGCGGCGGTGCTGGCCCCTCGCTCCGTCGAGGAGACGTTCGTGCATCTCCCGGAAGAGCCGGATGGAGATGGGGAAGCCCTCACGCACTCGAGCGAGCCCGTGCTCCATCGCCACGATGTAGTTCCTGACCTCCGTGGCGTCGTCGGCCGCTTCACCTGGAAGCACCTGCCCGGCTTCGAAGCGGAGCAGCTCGCTCACGTCGGTCTTGGTCCCCTCGATCCGGGAGCTCAGGACCGCCTCGAGACGAAGGTGGGGTCCGATGAGCAGGTGCGGGTTGGGGATCAGGCGGCCCACGCCGCCGAGGCGGTGCACTGCGCCAGTCGCCTCATCGAGGAGCTTGATGACCTGGTCCGACAAGCTGAGTCGACGAGGCGCTTCGGTCGGGTGGAACGCCCAGTACCCCTCGGGAGCCTTGTGGACGCGGCCTCGTTCGGTCGAAGTGAACGCATCGGGCCGCATGTCGCTCCTTCGTGAAAGCCGGCTTTCGGAACCTCCACTCTAGCTAAAGCGAAGCGCCATTCGTTTTAGTTAGGGGTGGCGAGTGAAAGTGAGTTCTCCTTAGCTTAGAGAGGGGCGATCGTGGCGAGCGCCTCGTCGGCCTCGTCGCAAGGCTGGGCGGCTCGCTTCGCGAGCTCGTTGACTCGTTGAGGTGGACGTCGAAGCAGTGCGGTGGGTAGCAGCGGAGGTCCTCGTGCAGTTCGAAGCACCCGAAGGTGACGAGTACGTGATCACCGGTGTGGAGCGGGTCAGCCAGACGTGGGTCGTCCACTACCAGAGCCGGCGCCACCTGGAATCCGGTGAGATCAGGCATGCACGTGCAGGCAATGGTCCGATCCGTGTCACGGGTGACTACACGACGACCGTCGCTGATACGGCATTGCCGACGGAGCACTTCGTTGCGGAGTTCGAGTCGCGGGGCGGGGAGACCCTGGATGGTCACCCCTGACATGGAGCCCGAACTCGGATTCGAACCGAGGGCCTGCTGTTTACAAGGCGTCCTTGGACCGTCCACACCGTGAGACTGCGTCGACTGTAGCCCGGAAACTCAAGGTTTTCGCGTCCACGCCGTGTCGCTCTATCCACCGGATTCGCTCCCGCGGATTAGCAAGGGATTAGCAAGCGGACGACCGGCCCGGTGCCTGTCAGTCGGTGTCGGGTTTGCCACCACCGAGTCCAGCGACGAACGCTGCTTCGGCCTGGGCTCCGACCACGAGCAGGAACAGGTCGAGCGGGAGTGTCCCGAAGTCCGATGTTGCCGACGGGTGGGCGACGGCGACTTGGGGAGCGACGAGGTAGGTGTTCCGGGCGAATCTCGGGTGTCGGTCGACGAGGGCGCGCATCCCTGATCGGGAGTGGTCGGGTGAGGAGGCGATCTCGAACGCCATCGGGTGCTCGGGGTGATCGAAGATGAGATCGACCTCGTGCTTGCCGTCGCGCCAGTGATGAAGGCGGACGCCGGCGTGTACGGCGAGGGATCGCAGGGTGGCGGCGACGAGGTTCTCCAGCAGCGCTCCCTGCTCCGCCGGATCGTCGAGGGGAGCGACGCCTCGCTGCAACGCGGCGTTCCGGATCGCCCCGTCAACGAAGTACAGCTTCCTTCCTCGCTTCTGCACGGTTGCTTCCCGTCCGGAGTAGTTCGGGAGCGTGAAGACGAGGAAGGCCTGCTCCAGGTAGGAGAGGTACCGATCGAACGTCGGTTGGGAGAGACCGAGGTCCTTGCAGATGTTGGACGGGGACAGGATGCCGGTGATCTGCGCAGCCAGCACGTAAAGGAGACGTTCGAGCATCATCGGACTGTCCACGCCGAACGACTGCGGGATGTCCTTGTAGACCGCTCGCTCAACGGCGTCGCTTCGCAGGATCTGTTGCGATTCGATCAACCGCGTGCCGTCGTCGTTGGGTCGGTCTCGGGGCAAGGTGAGCAGTTCGGGGAATCCGCCGATAAGCATGAACTGCCGACGCCATCGGGTGACGTCGGGGTCGGAGCGGGTCCCGTGTGGGAGGGCCCTGATGCTCTCGCTGAGGTGTCGATCGACGGGGGCGTCCTTGCCGGCGTCGACGAGCTCGAGGAACTCGGTGAACAGGTACGGCGTCAGATGCTGCTCGGCCCACCGACCGACGCCACTCTCGAGTCGCCGATCGCGCAGCGCAGCCGTGGCACTGGAGGTCGCAGCAATCCGAACCGGCCAGCGGTCGTCGTAGAACGTCTTCAACCACTGATCCCAGCGATCGGTGTACACAAGCTCGTCCAGCATCAAGAAGACCGGGCTCGCGTCGGTGGCGCCCGAGCTCTCGATCACCGCCCGTACCAGGTCGCCGAGTTGCTCCTGCAGCAGCAGCGGGTGGTCCAGTCGAAGCCACCAGATCCGCTTCGGGTCGGTCCCGTCGCTGATGAGGTGACGTACCGTCTGGTAGAGCGCGGTGGTCTTGCCCACTCGTCGTGGACCGAGCACCAACTGGAAGCGGTGTGGCTCGTCGTCGCGGAGACGGCGCCACAGCAGCTTGGCGAGAGTGCGCTCGACGGGCCGTGCCAGCGCATCAGGTACCCGGCCGTCGCGCTGCCACGGATTTTGCTCGTCGAAGACCCGCTGCAGGTCCTCCGGCTGAGGGCGCCAGACAGACAACGTCAGCCACCTTTCGTGAGGCTTAATAAGACGATATTACTCACCAACAGAATGCTATAGGTCAAACTACAAAGCGGTGGCCCAGGCGGTGAGGCTTGTCGACGCCCTTGCCGTGCGGCGTAGTTCGCTTGGGCCAGGCAGGAGCGCAGTAAAGGGCTGCCGTGGCGGCCGCCTGCGCCGGACAAGGACAGCGGCGTTACCGACGAGGTCCGGGAAGTCGTCGTTGTCGAACCCCGTCGCCAGCGCGTGGAGCGCCGAGTCGGCGAGGTCGAGGTACTCGACGCTCACTTCGCGAGTCGCTCGAGCAGCACTCGGTCCTCTTCGATGATCTGACGCACGCGCTGGCGGAACTTCGGATCCCGGCGACGCTGGTCGATCGCGGCGGACAAGGCGTCCTTGATGGTCTCGTTCACGCTCTTGCCCTCCACCCGGGCGAGCGCCTCGGCGTCCGCTGCCAGTTCGTCAGGGAGCCGAACCGTCATGTTCTTCGTCATGGTGGCACGATACCGCGCCACCGGATCCGCGCACGATGGGTGGCACTCGACGTGCTCGCGGTGCTTCAGCCAGGTGCAGAACCGACGTTCACCGGCGCAGCCGATTCATACCGATCTGCGATGTTCATAGCCCGTTGAGCTAAGAATCCGGTCCTGCTCACCGACCTGCGGGGCGTCGACAAGCCGGTGCTGCTCAACGAGTTCGGCCGGATCGCAGCCCGGCCCGGCGCGCATCGGATCCAGAGCCACACGGCGGTGACGGTGAGGGATGGAGCCTCCTCTACGAGAAGCTCCACCTCCGGGTGGTAGCTCGCCAGGTGAGGCCGGGTGCTCACCGTCTTGCCGCGCCAGGCCGAGACCCGGTTGCGCACGATCGTCATGGTTGCCCGGTCGAGCTCGACATCGGTCCAGCGAAGTCCGGCCAGCTCGCCGCGGCGCACACCGGTGGTCAGGAAGAGCACCCACATTGTGTCCGAACGGTCACGAGGGTCGAGGAAGACGTCGTGGTCTCGCCAGAGTTCTTCGACGACATCTGATCGCTGCCTGCAAGCCGCCACCGGTGGCTCCCTGTCGCGGTAGCGCGTCGGGCGGGGTCCATGCAGGGCGATCGCGCCGTCGCGACCTTGGTCATGCATCCGACTGCCCGGAACGAGCCTGGGAGAAGCGGTCAGCTCGCCGGGCGGAGAAGGACCGCGACTTCGAGGTTCAGCGCGGTGGCGACCTTCTGCAACGTCGTGAGCGTGGCGCCGACCCCTCCGGCTTCGAGACGGGCGATCGCCGCCTGGCTGGTTCCCATCCGCGAGGCGAGCTCGCGCTGGGTCAGGCCCGCCGCCTCCCGCGCGTCGCGGACCTGTTCACCGACCTCGAGCGCCAACTTGGTCGCGGCGTAGGTAGCGTCGAACTCGGCGAGCTCTGCCTCGGACATCTGGCCCAGGCGTCGGGCCTTCAGGTCATCGATCGTGGTTCGTGCCATCAGTCGTCCTCCTCTGCGGTGTGGGCCTCAGCGATGCAGCGGGTCATCGCCGCTCGAGCCCGGGTGATCTCTTGTCGCTCGTTCATGCGCTGCTTGCGGAACACCGTCAGCAGCACGATCCTGCGCTCGGGCACGAAGAAGAACGGAATCCTCCACGCCGCATTCGACATGTCGAACCGGAGTTCGAACAGACCGTCGCCCAGTGGCCTCGACGCCGGCATCCGCAATGCACTGCCACGATCCGCCAGCCGCTCGATGTGGGGAAGCACGGTGGCGAACTCGATTGTGCTGAGCGTGTCGAGCCATTCCTCCACCTCTGGTTCGAGCTCGACCGACCACATGATCTCAGAAATGATATCAGCGATCGGGGGTAGCCGGGCAGCTGTCAGGACTCGCTCCAACCGCCCCTGCCTGTTGCGCAAGCGCAACCAGCTGGCGATCGACCGCTGGTCGCCTACTGGCACTCAGGGGCAGTCATGGTTCCGACCGCTCCTTCACTGGTGTCGAGGCACGGTGTCACCGCTTTGCCAGTCGTGGAGTCGACGATCCGGCGGTCACCGAGCGCCGACGCCAGCGTCACTCGCTCGAGGTCAGCGCAGCCGCCCTTGTAGCTGTCGACACGGAAGCGGAGCCGCACCTCGTCCTCGGACTCCTCCACCTCGACATCGGCTTCCTTGTGGCAATGCCAGCCCACGTCGAGCGAACGAACGTCAGCTGACACCAGGACGCGACTGATCGGCTGGTCCTGCCAACCGATCGCACAACCAGACGCACCGAGGGTGCCCGTGCTGATGACCGCGATGACGAACGCTCGACACAACGTGCTCGGCTGCATGATCGTCTGACGATCGTATGCCCGCTCCGGTTCCACCGGTGGTCTGGCCGGCCCGCTGCTGGAGCCGAACGGTCACCCCTTACCTAGCACCGTGTTCAGGGCTGACCACGTTCCGCCGAGCCCCAGATCCGACCGCCCACCACCTTCGCAGAATGTGCGTCGGACTCCTGGATCCAGTGGGCGTAGATGTTCGTGGTGGTCGACGGATTGCGGTGGCCGACTCGACCGGAGACGCTGCGCAGCGGGATGCCGGCGTCGAGGAGCTGGGTGACCTGGAGGTGGCGAAGGCCATGCAGGTGGATCCAGCTCGGCAGCTCCATGCGGCCGCGCAGTCGGCTGAACGCTCTGGTCGCGCTCGAAGGGTGCAGCGGCTTCAGCCCGCCGGGCTCGGGTGCGAGCACGCAGGCGTCGTTGCTCAGTTCGATGCCGCACAGCGCGCACGCCTTGGCGTGGCGGTCCCGATGGTCGAGCAGCCAGTCGAGCGCGAACGACGACAGAGTCACCGTGCGGTGCTGGTGTGTCTTGGTGTCCTTCTCGTAGACGACGTTCGTCTCGCCGATCGCCGCCTCGATCCGCAGTGTGCCGGCGTCGACGTTGACGTGTCGCCAGCGCAGCGCACACAGCTCACCTCGACGCGCGCCGGTGTCGGCTGCGAGCACGCTCAGCATCGCCAGCGTCGGGTTCACCCTCACGGCCTCGTCGATCATCGCTCTGGCCACGTCGATCGGCACCGGCTTCGGGTTCGACGTGTGCTGCCGAGGAGGACGCGCGTCCCGGCCGACGTTGACCGCGACCCATCCCCAGCGCTTCGCCTGGTCGAGCACCCGGCACAACAGCACGTGACAGCCCCGGACCGTCGAGCGCGAGTAGCCGGCCTCGACCAGCGCGCCGTAGAAGCGGTCGAGGTGCTCGGCGCTCAGGTGCGACAACCGACGCGACCCGAGCGCCGGCAGCACGTGGCACTCGGCCGAGGTCCGGTAGCTGCGCAAGGTCGTCGGCTCGAGCCCTTCGAGCTCGGCCTGACGCAGGCCCGCCTCGATCGCGTGCGCGACGGTGCGCTGGCCGACCGACACCTGGCCACGAGCCGACTTGGTGATCAGCTCGGCCAACGCGACGTCGGCCTGGCGGGAGGTGCCGTGGAAGGTCACCGACTTCTGCTGACGCTTGCGCGTCAACGGATCCTCACCCGCGTCGACGCGCAGCTCCCAGGTCCCCGGCCGTCGTCCCTTGCGCTTGCTGCCCTGCATCCCGTGTCTCCGTTCTCGCACCGATTCGTGAGACGTCGGTGAGATTCCGTGAGACAGGTTGCGGATCGGATCTGGACAACGATCTGACCACGCACCGAGAACCCTGCAATCTCAGGGGGTTTCGGCGGGTCTGAACAGAGCCCGAGAGGAGAATCGAACTCCTGACCTGCTGTTTACAAGGCGTCCGCTGACCGTCCACGCTGTGAGGCTGCGTCGACTGTAGCCCGGAAGCTCAGGGGTTCCGCGTCCACGCCGTGCTCTCGCGTCCACCCGATTCGCCCCCGCGGATTAGCAAGGGATTAGCAAGGTTCGGGCGTAGCGCGTTCGCCTGTGTCTCGCTTTGCGGCGCGAGAGTTCCCCACGCTCCGATGCGCTGCGCTGGTCGGCCTATGGCGCTTCGGCGTTGTCGTTGGATTGGCCATGAGGTCCCGCCGCGAGCGCTACGACGCACGTGGGCTGCTGGTTCCGTGGCGTGGGCGCAAGCACTCCGACTACGGTCCGGTCCTTGTCGGGGGAGAGGCCGATCGGTACCCAAGCGGAGAACCAGGTGAGCGCCGTCCGGTCGTTGGCGAGGCGTGCCGTGGCCAACAAGGCCTACGTGTACACGGCCGCTGCGCTTGCACCCGTCGCCTCCGTCGCGACGATCGTTCTCGTCATTCGTGATCTCCTCAACCTGGACGGGCCGGGTTGGTCGATCGTGCTGGTCGTGCTCGTCGGGGTGCTGATCGTGGGCGCGGTCGTCGCCCTCTACAACGAGCAGGACCGGCATCGCACGCAGGTCGACGCAATCCACCGCGATTCGCGGGATGCCCTGGTAGCAGCGGCCGACGATCACAAGCGGGAACTAGCTCAGTACGTTCGCGCAGCTCGGATGTACATGACCCTGCCGCATCTTCACCAAGTCTTCCACGAGGCTCGCGACGCGATGGCGGTTCTTCTCGCTGACGAACGCGGAGGTGGAAGCGCGGCAGTTGACGCGGTCGTGTTCGCCAAGCTCCAGACCATCCTGAGCGAGTTCGCAGCGGCGTTCTCGGACCTCACCGGAGTCGCGTGCCGGGCGAGCATCAAGTCGCTGGATCCTCCGGAGGCAGCGCCGGACCACCTCACGATCGGCCAGGGCGACGAGGACTACGCCGACGCACTCGTGTCGACTCTCGCGCGACACGACAGGGCCGCGAACCGGCTCGACCTCGATGGCCCAGTCAAGATCAGCGATAACACAGACTTTCTCTATCTGCTGCGGTCATCAGGCGGAGGGCTTCACTGCTTCCTCTCGAACGATCTGGATGCCGATCCGCCTGAGTACCGGAACTCGCACCGCAGTCGGGACCACGAGACCGACCCGAGACCGGCGTACAACTCGACGATGGTCTGGCCAATCCAGATGCAGTCTCCCGGACAAGACCATCAGCGTTTCGGCCTCGTTGGCTTCCTCTGCGTCGATTCGCTGCAGAAGGACGTCTTCGTCAAGACTCACGACTTCGAGCTTGGAGCGGCCGTTGCAGATGGACTGTTCAACCTGATCTGGCTGTGGCGCTCGGGTGCGTCGGTCGCGTGGCCTAGCGGAGGCTCCGACTCGATTGCATCCGACGTCGACTCTCAGGGCGAAGGTCGCCCCGAGGAGGAATAACCGAGCTCTAGCGGCATACTGCCGCTAGACAGGGGCCTGTTCGGCCGAGGAGGACTAGTGGCAGAACCCACCGTCAAGTACGAAGTGGTTCGCGACGACGGGTCCGTCGTCACCTACGAGGTGCCTCGAGGGACCAAGCGGGAGCCAATGGCCGGCCGCCCGACGCAGCGTCGCCCGACGCCGGCCTCTCGCTGACGACCTTCCGAGTGACAGTCGGCTCCGCCGGCGACGGTTCTGGTCGTCTCACCAGTGGCCGGCGGGTTCAACGACACCACGCGAGACGTTTTGGTCCTCCAATCCGTCCGGCCGACGGCACCGTTCGCATAGGTGGTCTGAACGCCGTCACCAGCGCGCCGCTGCTTGAAGCTTGCCCTTAGAGTCGACGCAGCGCGGAGTCGGAGAGGAGCGCGGGTTGGCAGAGCTGGAGGATCTCGTCGCGGGAGCCGTGGTGACCGGCGTCCACCCTGCCGGTCCGGTCACGGTGGTCACCGCGCAGTGGCACGGCACCCAGGCGCTGACGCTTGTCTTTCGCGACCAGACATCACAGGTCCAGGAGCGCCTGCTGTACCGCTCCGACGAAGGAAGCTTCGCCATCGCGGAGGGAACGACCCGGGCATGGAGCTTCGACGGTGACGGCCATTTGTTCCGACTGGCGGCGGAGGCACGGCGCATCCACCTGGCGCACCTGTTCGATCCCTACCTGGCACTCACGTCCAGCCAGGTAGATCCGCTCCCGCATCAGATCGAGGCTGTGTACGGCGACATGCTCCCTCGCCAGCAGCTCCGCTTCCTCCTCGCTGACGACCCTGGCGCAGGCAAGACGATCATGGCTGGGCTCTACATAAAGGAGCTGATGATCCGAGGTGACGTCGAGCGCTGTCTGATCCTTGCTCCCGGCAGCCTGGTGGGGCAGTGGGAGGAGGAGCTGATCGACAAGTTCGGACTCAAGTTCGAGGTCGTCACCAAGGACCTGCTCGACACGGTCCAAACGGGTGAGGTGTTCGTCGAGCGCGATCGGCTCATCGCTCGGATGGACCAGCTCGCCCGCCGCGAGGACCTCGTTGAGCGCCTGAAGGACACGGACTGGGATCTTGTCGTGGTGGACGAGGCGCACCGCCTGTCGGCGCACTTCTTCGGCGACGAGGTGAAGAAGACCAAGAAGTACCAGCTCGGCGAGGTGCTCGGCGCTACGACTCGCCACCTTCTCTTGATGACCGCCACGCCGCACGCGGGCAAGGAGGAGGACTTCCAGCTGTTCCTTGCGCTGCTCGATAGCGACCGATTCGAGGGCCGTTTCCGCGACGGTGTGCACTCGATCGACCCGAGCGACCTGATGCGGCGCATGGTCAAGGAGAAGCTGCTCACCTTCGAAGGCAAGCCGCTCTTCCCGGAGCGACGGGCGACCACCGTTGACTTTCAGCTGTCGCCGGAGGAGATGGCGCTCTACGACGAGGTCACCGAGTACGTCCGTGAGCAGATGAACCGTGCTGACCGGCTGGCCGAACAGGGCCAGGGTCGTCGGGGCAACACGGTCGGGTTCGCGCTCACCCTCCTTCAACGACGGCTGGCGTCTTCGCCCGAAGCGATCTATCAGTCGTTGTCCCGTCGTCGGAAGCGACTGGAAGCCCGGGTCATCGAGGAACGTCAGAAGGCTCGGGCCGCCGCGCTCGGGATCACCTCACAGGAGCAGCGGCTCTCCGCGCTGATGTCCACTGACGGTCCGGACACCGACGGCCTCGACCCAGACGCCTGGGAGGACCTCGAAGGCAGCGAACGTGAGGACCTCGAAGCCGAGGTCGTCGATGCCGCCACCGCGGCCGCCACCGTGGCCGAGCTCGAAGTTGAGATCGGTGTCCTCAAGCAGCTCGAGGAACTGGCCCGGGCGCTTCGCGGCAAAGGCCTCGACACGAAATGGGTCCAGCTGTCCGGGCTGCTGTCCACCGCCGGGGAGATGTTCGATGCCAACGGCGGGCGCCGGAAGCTCATCATCTTCACCGAGCACCGCGACACGATGAACTACTTGGTCGACCGGCTCGGCACGTTCCTCGGCAGCTCAGCGGTCGTATCGATCTCAGGCAGTACCCCTCGTGAGGAGCGGCGAGCGATCCAAGCCCGCTTCACCCAGGACGAGGAGTGCATCGTCCTCGTCGCGACGGACGCGGCTGGCGAAGGAATCAACCTCCAGCGGGCCCACCTGGTCATCAACTACGACCTTCCGTGGAACCCGAATCGCATCGAGCAGCGCTTCGGCCGCGTCCACCGCATCGGGCAGACCGAGGTCTGCCACATGTGGAACCTCGTCGCCGCGGACACCCGAGAAGCCCAGGTGTACCTCCGGCTGCTCGACAAGATCGATCAGCAGCGCACCGCGTACCAGGGTCAGGTCTTCGACGTCCTCGGCGAAGCCATGAGCGGCGCCGAACTTCGCCGCCTGCTCATCGACGCGATCCGCTACGGCGACCAGCCCGAGGTGCGCGACCGCATCAACCGAGTGATCGACGAGACCATCGGTGACCGGGTCCGCGATGCCATCGAGCATCCTCCGCTCGCTACCGAGACGATCGCTCTCGCCGACGTCGAGCGCATTCGGACCGAGATGACGGAGGCTGCCGCCAAGCGACTCCAGCCCCACTACATCCGAGCCTTCTTCGACGCTGCACTCACCCACCTCGGCGGCTCCATGAAGGAGAAGGAGGTGGGCCGCTTCTCGATCACATCGGTTCCTGCGTCGATCCGACAGCGCGATCGGCAGGTCGGCACCGGTTCCCCAGTGCTCACACGCTACGAACGAGTCACCTTCGACAAGAACCTCGTGCGGGTTCCGGGGGCACCTCCCGCCGAGCTCATCGCTCCGGGGCACCCGCTCCTCGCCGCGACGATCGACATCATCCTCGAACGTCATCGTGGACTCTTCACGCAGGGCACTGTCCTGATCGACGACGCTGACGACAGCGACGAGATCCGGGTGCTCGTTCTGCTGGAGCATTCGATCGCCGACGCACGTCCGTCGCGGAACCAACCGTTCACAGTGGTGAGTCGTCGATTCGAGTTCGTCGAGATCCCGCAGCACGGCGCCCCGCGTACCGCCGGCTACGCCCCGTACCTCGACTATCGCCCCGCGACCGACGACGACCTGCCGCTCCTGCAAGACGTCGTGACCAGCGGCTGGCTGAATACGGACCTCGAAGCTGTTGGACGCGAGCACGCAATCGAGGTCGCAGTTCCGGAGCATCTCGCCCGGATCCGCTTGCACACCGAGGCGCGGGTCGACGCGACCATCGCCGCGGTCAAGGAGCGGCTCACTCGCGAGATCAACTACTGGGATCACCGGGCGAACGAGCTGCAGATCCGTGCCGACGCCGGTCGCACCCCGCAGATGAACGTCGACCGCGCCAGTCAGCGGGCCGATCGCATCGCTCAGCGACTCGAAGCTCGACTTTCCGAGCTGGAGGCCGAACGGGATCTCCGCCCGCTGCCACCCGTTGTGGTGGGCGGCGCTCTCGTCGTTCCGGCTGGGCTTCTGCGCCGACTCCGCGGCAGCTCGCCCGATGGCGCCGACACGCTCGCGCGCCAAGCGGTCGAGCGGCGCGCGATGTCGGCCGTGCTCGCAACGGAGCGAGCGCTCGGCTGGGAGCCACAGGACATGAACGAGGTGCAGCGAAACCACCCGGGCTACGACGTCCGGTCGACGCTCCGGGGCGACGACGGCCAGGTCGTCGATGTACGACACATCGAGGTGAAGGGCCGCATTGCTGGCGCCCCGACTGTCACCGTGAGTCGCAACGAGATCCTGACCAGCATGAACGAGCCGGATCGGTTCATCCTGGCGCTGGTCGAGGTGGCACCGGACGGGGTGGACACCCTTCGCTACCTCCGCCGTCCGTTCGAGGGGCGCAGCGAGGAGTTCGTCTTCGAGGTCACCAGCGTCAATTTCACGTGGGCGGCCCTCTGGAGCCGAGCGGAGGAGCCGGCGTGAAGCGTTCTCGCACCTCACAACCGGCACACACAAGTTGTGACTCAAGTTGTGTGTAGCCTCCTCCCAAGTTGTGAGAGGAGGTGAGTGTGACTGAGCTCCAGGCTCTAGCAGTCGAGGCAGTAGACCTGCGCGGAGTTTCATGATCGGGGCCAGGCTTGTTGGAACGAGGTGAGCGCCCAGCACACTGGGAGCCATCGTTCGAGCAGGGCGCGGTGTTGTTTCGGGACGGTGAGGCACCTC
>Ga0116152_10000748_pt1 | contig 26777 bp, 19 predicted proteins | sample AD_UKC119_MetaG_FD_89894 | JGI IMG/M metagenome (GOLD analysis project Ga0116152, IMG submission 89894) | Active sludge microbial communities of municipal wastewater-treating anaerobic digesters from Hong Kong - AD_UKC119_MetaG | ecosystem: Engineered > Bioreactor > Anaerobic > Digestate...
ATTCGTCCATGACGTCGTCACATGGCAGTCGTCGCAGGCTGCCGTCGTTTGGACGTGTCCGGGTGGCTTGCCCGTTGCCGTTGTTCCATTGTGACAGGAGGCACACGTCCCCGTCACTGCGCTATGGTCAAAACGGACATTCGTCCATGACGTCGTCACATGGCAGTCGTCGCAGGCTGCCGTCGTCGCGATGTGGCCCGCCGGCTTGCCTGTCGCCGTGGTCCCGTTGTGGCAGGACGCGCACGACCCGGTGACTGAGCTATGGTCGAACCGGACATTCGTCCAGGACGTGGTCACATGGCAATCGTCACAGGCGCCAGTGGTCGCAATGTGACCCGGCGGCTTGCCCGTTGCCGCGGTCCCGTTGTGGCAGGACGCGCATGAACCGGAGACAGCATTGTGATCGAAGCGAACGTTAGCCCATGACGTTGTGACGTGACAGTCATCGCATCCGCCACTTGTGGCAATATGGCCCGGTGGCTTGCCTGTCGCTGTCGTCCCGTTGTGACAGGACGCACATGCGCCGGTGACGGAAGCATGGTCGAAGTGGACATTGGTCCACGAGGTTGTCACATGGCAATCATCACAGGCACCCGTGGTCGCGACGTGGCCAGCGGGTTTGCCCGTTGCCGTCGTGCCATTGTGGCAAGAGGCGCAGCTTCCCGTTACGACACTGTGGTCCACGCGCACGCTGGTCCAGGATGTCGTGACGTGGCAATCGTCACAGGCGCCCGTCGTCGCAATATGCCCAGCCGGCTTGCCCGCCGCCGTCGTTCCATTGTGGCAGGAGGCGCAGGAACCCGTGACCAGGCTGTGGTCAAAGCGGACGTTTGTCCAGGACGTAGTTACGTGACAGTCGTCACAAGCGCCGGTTGCCGGAATATGACTTGGCGGCTTGCCGGTGGCGGTCGTTCCGTTATGACAGGAGGCGCAGGAGCCGCTGATCCCGCTATGGTCGAACCGCGCCGAAGCCCATGTGGTCGTGGTATGGCAGGAGTCGCAGGCGGCCGTCGTCTGGATGTGACTCACCGGCTTGCCTGCCGCCATCGTGCCATTGTGGCAGGATGCACAGGTGCCGGACACCGCCATGTGATCGAAGCGGATAGCCGTCCAGCCATTTACTGAATGGCACTGGTCGCATTCGCCGCTGACAGGAACATGGCCCGGCGGCTTGCCGGGGCTTCGAACGTTGTCGTGACAGGAACTGCATTGCGTCGGCGTCGCTTTGAACTCGCCGCGGACATGGCAGGACTCGCAAGGAACGCTTTTATGTCGCCCCTCCAGCGCAAACCCTGTGGATAGATGATCAAACGACGGATCCGGATCGACAGGCGCCGCAAATGAGCGCGCAGCGAAGCAACCCCAGGAAATCAGGGCAATTGCGAACAATGTCCGCATCTGCGTCAGCAGGCGCAGCTGTCCCACACGCGTCCTCCTCCGATCCGTTGACGTTCCCCGCACCACGTCGCCTCACCTGCGACATGCGAAAAACTTCTGCCGATCCCAATCGCGCGCAATAAAACTGAACCAATTTGTTCAGGTGGACTAATAATGAATTGTTAAATTACCCATATTTCACATGGTTAAGGCGCTGTAATCATTGTGAATAGTACGCATTTTCAGCACAAGGAATGTCGCGCTGCTTTCATCGGACTAGTGCCTGACATCAACGGCCCAGAACGCTTCCGTATTGTGGCAGCGTTCACAGGTCGAGCCGAACGCGCCTCGGTGCTTGTCATCCGCGGAGTGGCAACTCACGCACCTACCGGAGATCCTGAACTTTCCGTCACCGCGGGCAACATGACATCCTTCACATGCGACCGACGCATGCTTCCCCGTCAAGGCGAACGAGGTTTGAGTGTCGTGATCAAATGTCCAGTACGCCCAGCCCTTCGGATTGTGACATGCCGCACAATCGGGGCCCAGACTCCCTTTGTGGATATCATCCTTCCCATGGCAATCCTTGCACGCTGAAGTCACATCAAGGAACGCCTTGGTCACATGACAGTCCCCGCAATTCACCAGCACATGCTTGCCCAGAAGCGGAAACTCCGTGAACTCGTGATCGAAGCGGACCTGTTCGGTCCAGCTATCGACGCTATGGCAGGAGCCGCACCCGTCGCCGAGCTGCCCCTTGTGAGGATCATCCTGCCTATGGCAACTCGCGCAGGAGGCTGATGGTACGACCTCAGTTATGGGTGCTTTGTGGCAAGCAGCGCATTCGGCTGTTTCATGCTTGCCAAACAGCGTGAAGCCGGTGTCGATATCGTGGCGAAACCTGACCTGTGCCCATCCCGTCTCGTCGTGGCAGCTGGCGCAGTCCGGTCCAAGAAGACCTTGGTGCTCGTCATCCCTCCTGTGGCAATCAATGCACTGATCGGATGGTGTCCACTCCGACACAGGCTTTGTATGGCACGACTCACACTTGGCTGATGCATGCCGGCCGAGCAAGGCAAAGCCCGTCGACGCGTGATCAAACGTCACCTGCTTCCAACCTCTGGCAGAGTGACATGTCTTGCAGTCGGTGCCGTTCCGACCTTTGTGAACATCATCCGGCCTGTGACAGCCAATGCAGGTCTGTGGCGCCGGATCCGGCTTCCCCGCATCATGGCAGGACTCGCATTTGATGGTGGAATGCTTGCCAACCAGCCTGAACCCGGTCGTATCGTGATTGAACCGGACTTCAGTCCATGAGGCCTCTTCGTGACACGAGGCACAATCGGCGCCGAAACTTCCGTCATGCGCATCGTCCGACTTGTGGCAATCGACGCACTCCGTGCCCACGCCTTTCCAGGTCTGACCCTTGTGGCAAGCCGTGCACTCGACTTTGGCGTGCGCTCCGAGCAGTGCAAAAGAGGTGGTGCCGTGATCGAACGTCACGTCGTCCCACCCCTTGGCGCTGTGGCACGACACACAATCTTCACCCAGCCGCCCGAAATGCGGATCGTCCTCCCTGTGGCATGCTACGCATTCATGCGGCGCTTTCGCATAGCGCTCGTCTGCCTTGTGGCAGTCGGCGCAATCGACATCCGCATGCTTGTCATCGAGCCTAAAGTCCGTGAGCGTGTGGTCGAAGGCGGTCTTTTCCAACCGCACAATATCGAAGTTCCGGCCCTCATGTTCTGTGTGGCAGGCCTTGCATTCTACGCCGCTGACATCCGGTGACTTTCCGTGAAATCCAGTGCCTAGGCGAATGTCGGCGTCGACTTCCTCGTGACAATCCCGGCACAACTGGGACTGTGCCTTCTTGTTGAAGGAGGCGTGACACGACGAGCATACTTTTTCCTGTTCCATATGCGCGTCGGAGAGCTTGCCCGGCGACACCAGTCGTTCAATCGCGCTCTGTGCATCGGCCCTCGGAGACCCGATCAGCGCGACAAAGACTGCCGCTGCCAATAGCGCCGCAACAAGCCGACTAGTACTGATGAACGGCGAGAACATGTATGATGGCGGCAATCAGCATGAGAAAGAAAAGCGGCAGGTGAACCACGTGCCAAAGCGCGAACAGGCGCTCGAAAGCCGCAAGCTGCGATGCTGCGCGTAGCGTTTCGCAATAAGACCTCGCGACACGCACTGCTTCCTTCCGGATCCTTCGCTTTTCCGGTTTCGCAATCGGCAGTTCACGCGTGCCCTGGCGAATTGCTCTAAGCATGCGCGACTGCGTTGCAGCAATTCTTTGCGATTCGGAGATCGCGCGAAACAGCGACGAAAAGAATCCCGTACGCTTCTCACCAATCAGGTCTTCAAGATCTTCCGCATGGTCTACGGCTGCGGCAAAATGTTCATTGAGGCGATTCCGGTAAGCTGAGGCTTCCGCCAGTAATCTGCGGGCTTCCTGCTTGCGTCCGGCAACGCCCCGGTAAATCCGAACGTAGAGAAAGCGTCCGACAATGCCACTACCCGCGACAATCAACATGCAGGCCAGCGCCACATTTGCGTTCATCGAACTGACCGAGAACCGCGCATGAAACAGGATCAGGACTGGCGCGAGCGCCCCAAGAAACATGTGGATGCGGAACCAGGCCGGTACTGACCCGAATATCGAGAGCGCAGAAACACGCTTGCGCAATGGATACAGCAACAGCAGGCCAACGCACGAGAGTCCCGAAATGCCGAGCCAGTATCCCAATCCATGCTCTGCCGACCAAGGCAGGGTTGCGCGCCAGTACCAGCCGAGCACAAGCGCCGCTACCAAGCCGGTTCCAACGATCAGTGATCCCCATTCGAACGGTCGTTGAACCCGACGCCGACCAATCACCTGAGCGCCTCTGCGCTCTGAAACCTGTCCACCTACCGACATCCGTGTCCCTCACTCCGCCCAGATACAAGCCGCCTAAACGCTACGACGTTACCGCCGCACAACCACCTCACAAACCTTTGCAATTCACTGTGGCTAATGAAGGTTTTTTAATTATGTCTTGGCTCTCAATGATTTCTAACCTCCCGAACTTCAAAGTTCGATCTGCGAGGGGAGACGCTAATGATCGGTGAAGCCGGACTGTTCTGTTTGATCCTTGCGCTGACAACTGCGCTGGTCCAGGCGACGATCCCAATGTGGGGCGCCTATGTGCGCCGCCCGCGGCTCATGGCCGTGGCTGACAGTGCGGCAATCGTACAGTTTGTCCTGCTCGCCATCGCATTTGGCTGCCTTGTCACCGCATTTGCGCAGTCGGATTTCTCGCTGAAAGTTGTCGCAGCGAACTCCCACACGATGAAGCCGTTGTTTTACAAAGTGACCGCCGCCTGGGGGCAACATGAGGGATCAATGTTGCTTTGGGTGCTTGTCCTGGCACTATTTGGCGCCGCCGTGGCAGTATTTGGTACCAATCTTCCAGCGACCTTCAAGGCGCGAACGTTGGCGATTCAAGGATTGATCGGCGTCGCCTTCCTCGCCTTCATCATCTTTACGTCCAATCCCTTCGCACGGCTGAACCCGGCTCCATTTGAAGGCAACGGGTTTAATCCATTGCTCCAGGACCCGGGCCTCGCCTTCCATCCGCCGATGCTCTACCTGGGCTATGTCGGCTTTTCCATTGCGTATTCATTCTCAGTCGCAGCGCTGATCGAAGGACGGGTCGATGCGGCATGGGCACGATGGGTTCGTCCATGGGTACTTGCGTCCTGGTGCTTCCTCACAATCGGCATTACGGCGGGCAGCCTCTGGGCGTATTATGAACTCGGCTGGGGTGGCTGGTGGTTCTGGGATCCGGTCGAGAATGCGTCCTTCATGCCCTGGCTTATTGGAACAGCGCTGCTTCATTCTGCCCTGGTGGTCGAACGCAGGCACGCTCTGGTGAACTGGACGCTGCTGCTGTCCATTCTCACTTTCACGCTGAGTCTTATCGGCACCTTTCTCGTGCGTTCCGGCGTTCTCACCAGCGTTCACGCATTTGCAGTCGACCCTGCGCGAGGTGTATTCATTCTCGCGATGATCCTGCTGGCGTCAGGCGGCGCGCTTGCGCTCTACGCTGTGCGCTCCGGCGCGGTCAAACAGGGCCCTCCATTTGCCGGTGTGAGTCGTGAGGGCGGAATTCTTGCGAACAACCTTCTCCTATTGTGCGCCACCGCAGTTGTTTTCCTCGGTACGTTCTACCCGCTCATCATTGACGCGCTGACCCACGACAAGATTTCCGTTGGCCCACCCTACTTTGATATGACGTTTGCGCCACTCATGCTCGTTGTCGCTGCGATCATGGCTGTCGGGCCATTCCTGCGCTGGCGCTCTGACAGTCTGCGGGCGGCCTCGGCTCCCATGCGCATCCCCGGCGTGGCTGCGATTTTGATCGGTTCGCTGGTCGCGATTTTCGGGAAGAGCCTTCCAGCCGGCCTCGGCATCGGGTTTGCCACTTTCGTAATCATAGGTCTGATCGTATGGCTGGTGAAACGGACACGGCTGGGTCAGATCCCATTCGCACGCTCTGTCTTCCTGGCGGCCGCGTTCCCACGCGCAACTTGGGGGTTTCTAAGCGCGCATCTCGGCTTTGCCGTCGTGATGATCGGTGCAACCGCAATGACGGCCTGGCAATCTGAAACGGTCTCTTTTATGAAGATCGGCGACACAATATCGCTGTCCGGCTACGAACTCTCGCTGAACAGCGCGACCATATCGAATGGCCCGAATTACCAGGCCGAACAACTGGTTTTCGCTGTGTCGCATCACGGACATCCCGACGGATCGCTTGAGACTGAACGCCGATACTATCCCGAACGAGATTCGTTCACGACAGAAGCCGGAATTCGGCCCGGCGTCTTCGCGAATTTGTATGTGGCCTACGGAGAATCCGGCCGCATCGACGGGTATACAGTGCGCTTCAATCACCACCCCTTTGCGATGTGGATCTGGACAGGTGGATTTATGATCGCCGGCGGCGGACTTTTCTCACTTACCGACCGTCGGTTCCGGATTTCCGCACCACATAAGATTCGCGCGGATCGAGGCACTCCAATCCAGAGCGAAGTGGCTTAGGTATGGCCGAGCACGCACAAGACACCGGCTCAAGGAAGTTGCCGCGTTGGACAGCTCTCATCCCGGTTGGGATGCTTGCGATAGTGTTGGGCTTCTTTGCCATCGGCCTGACAAAGGACCCTCACGCACTACCGACAATGATGATCGATCGCCCTGTGCCGGAGTTCGAACTGGAACCGCTAGGTCATGAGCTTCCATTGCTGAAGTTTGAAGACACCAAAGGCGAGGTAGCGCTCGTCAATGTCTTCGGCTCATGGTGTGTGAGTTGCGTAGCGGAGCATCCGGAACTGATGGAAATCAGTTCAAGCGGAACAATTGCGATTTATGGCGTCGATTGGAGAGATACCGCCTTCGAAGGCCGCTCTTGGCTGGAGCGCTACGGCAATCCCTACAAGAAAGTCGGGCTGGACGCGGATAGCAAACTTGCAATCGACCTCGGCGTTAGCGGAGCGCCGGAGTCGTTCGTAGTCGATGCAGATGGTCGCATCCGCTACAAACACATTGGTCCGATCACACCCGAAGTATGGAACGAAACACTGCTGCCTCTCATCCGGGAAATCGAAATGGGTGAGCAATGAGGTACGTACTTGCAGCCATGATCGCTGTCGTCTTCCAGGCCTCCGTGCTTGCACACGCCCAGGCGCCGATCGCTGACGAATTTTCCCCGGAAGTCGAGGCAGAGGCGAGAGAAGTCGGCAAGTCGCTTCGATGCGTCGTCTGTCAGAATCAGTCGATTGAAGACTCGGGCGCACCTCTGGCGGCCGACATGCGACAACTCGTCCGGGAAAGACTTGCAGCTGGAGATTCGCCCGATCAGGTGCGGCGTTTCATGCAGGACCGATATGGAAACTTTGTCCTGATGAAGCCGCCGTTCCAGTCGGACACTTTATTGCTCTGGCTCGGCCCAATCCTTTTTCTTTCGATCGCCACTTTCGGATGGCTTGCATATATCCGTCCACGAACCGGTGTGCTTCCGTCTCCGGAACCTCTGTCTGAGGAAGAGCAGGCGCGCCTTTCCACGATCATGCCACCGGAATCGGAGGACTAGCCGTGCTGTGGATATCTCTCACCCTGTTGATGACGGTGGCCGCACTTCTGGTGGCACGACCTATATTCCAGAACAGCCGGCGCGTGGCCGCCGCAGGCGGGACAGTTTACGCAGCCCAACTGAAGGAGATCGACCGCGAGGAAGCACTCGGACTCCTGCCCACGGAGGACGCCCAACTTGCCCGCCTTGAAATCAAACGGCGCCTGGCCAGCACTGAGATTGAAACCACAAGTCCCGAGGACGTTGAAATGAGACGATCCGACCAGTTCACGCTCGCAGGCGTTGTCGCCACCATCGTACTGGGTTCCGCAGTACTGTATTCGTTCGTTGGGGCGCCGGATGCGCCATCATCTCCACATTCACCGCAGGCTCGTACGGTGAGGAAAGCTTCCGCAGCCCCTTCCGGAATGACTCTTAGCCCCTCATCCACATCCACCAACAATAGTGTTGCGCCTGTCGACGAAATGATGGTCCGGCTGGAAGATAAGCTCGCTCTCAATCCGGACGACGTTGAGGGCTGGCGGATGCTGGGCTGGAGCCGTTTCCGGACGGGAGATGTGGAAGGTGCTCGCCAGGCTTATAAAAAGGCGGTCGAGCTGGATGCGACCGATGCCGACACTTTGTCCGCATACGGGGAAGCTCTCATCCGGGTGGCTGGCGGGCGAATTTCCGAAGAAGCATCATCGGTGCTGGAAAGCACGCTTGCCATCAATCCCAATGACGCAAGGGCGCGTTTCCTGCTTGGACTGAAGAAGGAGCAGGACGGCAATCCCGAAGCTGCTCTCGACGACTGGATTTCGCTGTTGGCTTCTTCGTCTCCCGGCGACGCATGGCGGAATGATGTCCACTCCCGGATCGAGGAACTGGCGGACCAGCTCGGCATCGACGTCACGGATCGGCTTCCTGCCGATCTAAGGAATCACCCCTCCGCACCAACAGCGACACAGATTGAAGCATCCGCCAGTATGTCCGACGACGAACGCCAGACAATGATCGAGGGAATGGTTTCCCGTCTTGACCAGAGACTGAAAGAAAGCCCGGATGACCTGGATGGGTGGCTACGGCTAATCCGGGCTCGCAGGGTACTCGGCCAGACCGATGAGGCCGATTCGGCGCTACGTCGCGCTCAGTCTGAATTCAGCAAAGACGCCGATGCTCTCGCAAGCCTTGAGGAGGCAGCGACGGTACCCCTTGAGGACTAGCGGACCATCCGGCTGTGCAACGAACTACGCATTTTCATGAATCTGCTTGCTTCTCTTCTTGTATATGCGTTGCCGCTTATCGCTGTGGCGGGTTTGTACGGCTTTTTGAGGCGCAGGTCCTCAAACCGAGCCGCAGCTATCTACCGCGAGGCACATGACGCGGGGCTCATCGAGCCGCCGTCCCTACATCCTGTTGTGGACCCCGCGCTTTGCTGTGGCTCGGCGGCGTGCGTAAGTGCGTGCCCAGAAGGAAACGTCATCGGGATCATCCGCGGCAAGGCTCAGCTTATTGATCCCACCCTGTGCATTGGCCATGGCGCGTGCGCAGCGGCGTGTCCCACCGGCGCTATCGCACTCGTTTTCGGCACAAAAGCCAGGGGCGTAGAGCTGCCCTTGGTCTCGCCGGAATTCGAGACGAGCGTGCCCGGCATCTTCGTAGCCGGTGAGTTGGGGGGGATGGGCCTGATCCGCAATGCGGTGAACCAAGGTCAACAGGCCGTCCACGCAATCCACCGCCTGCGCACAAAAGGAAGCAATGGTGCGCTCGACCTTCTGATAGTGGGCGCCGGACCAGCCGGCCTCTCCGCAAGTCTCGCAGCCAAATCTCTGGGCATGAGTTTCGCCACTATAGAGCAGGAAAAAATGGGGGGCACTATCGCGCATTATCCTCGGGGAAAAGTCGTGATGACAAAACCCGCCATCCTGCCGATCGTCGGGGCTACGCGGTTCTCAGAAATAACCAAGGAGGGGCTTCTCGACTTCTGGTCGGGCGCAATCCATCAAGCGGGTCTCACAATAAAATATGGAGAACGACTTCAAGCCGTTCGAACCGTAAGCGACATTTTTGAAGTCGAGACTTCCGCAGGCCTGCACCGCGCACGATCGGTCCTTCTGACAATTGGACGCCGCGGAACTCCGCGAAAACTCGGGATTCCTGGCGAGGACTTGTCGAAGGTCGTGTACCGACTCGAAGCACCTGAGCAGTTTGACATGAAGCACGTACTTGTTGTGGGTGGCGGCGACAGCGCGCTCGAAGCTGCCGCTTCACTGGCCGAGGAAACCAGCGCGGTCGTTACACTGAGCTACCGCGGCCAGGCATTTCAGAGAGCGCGCCGGCGCAATCGCGAGCGCATAGAACAGGCCGTGCGCGATCACAGGCTGCAGGTTCTTCTCTCTTCAAACGTTCTCGAGATCACGCCCAAAATGGCAAAGATCGACACCGGAAACGATCATAGGATGATCGAGAACGACGCCGTCGTAGTCTGCGCAGGTGGCGTCCTGCCTACGTCGCTTCTCAGAGACATCGGTGTCACCGTCGTTACGAAGTACGGTGAACCGTGAAATGCCACTTGAACCAGCCCGAAAAGTCGCATGACGGTCGGACCAAAGTCGGGGTCAGCACCAACAGGCGAACGGAGTCTCCAAATAGACGGCCCGGATCAGGGGGCTGGGTCATCCCCGATCAGGATTACGAGGGCAATACTTTTTGTCCTCGAGGCGGCGGTGGCTAAGTCCTTAAGAACTGAAGCACATCAGGTGCTCATTCAGGAGCTAAAGAGAGCGCGCCATGCCGCCGGTCTTTCGCAGCAGCAGGTCGCTGATGTGCTCGGTGTTCGACAATCATATGTCGCCAAAGTGGAGCTAGGAGAACGTCGGATCGATGTGGTCGAATTTCTCCAGTTCGTGAACGCAGTTGGTGCTTCTTGGCCGGACATCCTGAAGCGAGTGAGTTCCGCAGGGTCGTGACCTTGCTCGAATTGTACCGAGCGGATATCTGCTTTTTGCACCCGTATGGAGTCTTAGTGACTGACAGCTTTCGACGATATCCTGTCGCAAGGAACGGAATGATCGACCGGCTCGCGCTGGTCCAAAACCGTCACACGACCCTCGCGTTCGGAAAAGTTGCTTGATCCGGGAAGCAGACGAAAGCGCTCCAACAAATCAACGGCTGGATCTCGCCGAAAGCGGACCTTGGCATCAAGTCGTCGTGTCTTTGGGTTTGCTGTCCCGCCCCTTGACCAGAGGTTTCCGGATCAGGTCATACGGAGATGAAATGGGTTGAGAGGCCAGATAGATCGAATATGTCTCGATGAACAGGCCGTTCCGTTTGCGTGTAAGCTTCTCGATCAGCCGGAAATCACCAAAACCGCTGCGGACTTCGTCCAGGAACTGGCATCCATCCCGGCAGATGTAGAGCATCGGAGAGTTGAAGTCTGACTGGGGAGGCGAAGGCTCATTGGCCCAGCGCAGCCGTTCGTTGATCTGCGTTACGTCGACGCGCGAGGGCAGATAGAAGCGCAGCCAGCTGTTCGTGGTGTAATCGCTGGTAATGATCGAGGCGGCGTCGTTGTCTCTGCGCGCTGCCTCAACTTGTCTAGCAATGCCTTGCCAGCCATATGCCAGTTCCCTCGACACCGGATCCTTCCGGCCTAGCGGGATCGGTCCAATGAGAGCTTGGGCGTACACGAGAAGGGCCAACCCCGCGGCGATGGGGATCATCAGGCGGTGTGACCATCTAATCCAGGGCTTCTTGTCGGAGCTCGAGCGGGCGGTGTGGACAATCATAGTCGCGGCCATCGCATAGGCGGGATACATGACCTCAGGCCAATTGCCCTCAACCCGTTCGTGCAGGGAGTGCCACGCAAAATAAAGCAGCGTGGGCGTAATCAGTGAAAGTACGAGAATACGCACGCTGGCAGGCACCTTGAGCGAGCCCGGTGCATTCAGGAAGGCCAGTATCCCGAGGACGAAAACCGGAGGCGTCAGATAGGCGGCCTGCGAGCCAACATAGTCGCTAAGATAATTGAGCGTCAGTCCATGCGAATGGGTTCGCCCGGCCTGGTAGACGAAGGACACCCACTCATGATGGGCATTCCACCAGAGCACCGGGGAGAAAATGAGAAGTGACACGGCGCCGGCTGCAAAGGAATAAGGATGAAACAGCCATTTCCTTTGGGTCGGGGCGAGCAGCACCCGGAGAACGATGCCGACGGCAATGAATACCATCGTATACTTGCACAACATGCCCAACCCGACGAACAGGCCTGCGGCTAGCCACCAATGAGCCTTGCCCGTCGTTTCCAGCTTCGCGAGCGAATAGAGTACGAAGGCGCTGGCGACGATTACCGAAGCATCCGACGTGGCAATGAAGGAACCGACCGACACGGCAATCGTCAGATTGAAGATGAGGGCAGCCATTGCCCCGGCATCCGCATCGTCGAACAGCAGCGTTCCCGCCCTCCACATGGCCCAACTGGCCGGCAGGCTCAGCAGCAGCGGCATGATACGGACACCGAGTGAGGTGTCTCCAAACAAGGTCGTTCCAATACGGATCATCAAGGGGTTGATGATCGGGTGATCCACATATCCCCAGCCCAGATGCTTCGAATAACTCCAGTACAGTGCCTCATCGCCCGAAATGGGAAGCACCGTGGCGCAGATGATCCGTAGCAGGAAAGACACGGCAATCAAGCCAATCGCAAGCCGGGCTGTTGCCGACAGGTTCATGTTCCGTGCGGCGCTGACGAGTCCTATGGACATTCTTCTCCTCCGAGCGGGGGCCGCTCACCCCCTTGCTGAACGCGCAGCACGCTTCTGGGGCGGAAAACGCAGACCGTATTGAGCAGGTAATTTGCGATCGGCACGAGGATCCAGCCGATCACCAGACCCACCCAGAAGGGCGCCCCGATCCGTTCGACCAAATGCATGCTGGCGGTCACAATGACAAAGCTGATCACGGTGATGACCATGAACCGGACAACATGCGCCCGGTCGTGCTGCACATCGGGATAGGTGACCCGTGCATGCACCAGGAAAGAAACAGGTGCGGACAGAATCGAGCCGATCACGGCCGCAACCGTCGGGCTCGATATCGCTTGGCTGACGATCAGCAGGGTGACAAGTGCCGAGTAAAAGGCCGTTACGCCAATCCCGGCCACGAGATAGCGCCACACACGCTCGAAGCGGGCATAGAGTTTGAGGAACAGGACCTTCATTCCCAAGCCCCCACTAGGCCCGGAGCCGAAGCTGGCTCGGGTACAGTGACTTGCTGCAGGGAAAGCCAACTCCACAGGAACAGGCGATGATCCGCCTTGCCATCGCGGTGTTCCTGCCAGGCCCGTCGCGCATATTCGGGTTTCATGCCCGGAAGAGAATAATCGGGAACTTCGCCGGGAACGGATTTGAGCCAGGAAGCAATCGGCATTCCAAAGCCCTTTTTCGGGCGGTTCAGCACCTCGGGCGGCAGATGCTGGGTCATCGCCTTCTTCAACAGGTATTTCCGGGTGCGCCCGCGCAGCTTGTAGTGATGAGGTAGCCGCTGGCAAAACTCCACAAGATCATTGTCCAGGAAGATGGCGCGCGACTCCAGCGAGGCTTGCATGGAGGCGCGGTCTGCTTTGGCCAGAATGCCTTCCTGCAAATAGAACCGGGTATAGAATTCTAGGCTGCGATCCACGACATGATGTGATGAACCCATTTCCCAATAGTCGAATGCCTCCGAATAGAGATCCTCCGCTCTTAGAGGTGACTGGAACAGATCGCCCATTTCGGCCGGTTCAAGGGGCGACAGCCAGACCGGATTCCATATTGCTTCAGGGTGACCGAGCCCGCGAAGCGTACGGTTGATGCGAAAATCCAGACTCATGTTGCTGCTCGAACGGGGCAACATCTTTGCTCCGGAGCGGATCAGTTTGTGAAGCGGTTGTGGGACAATTGATTTGTAAATGGCTGCCGGTTTCAGGGCGATCAGCGGATCGTAACCGGCGAAGAGTTCGTCCCCGCCATCCCCGGACAAAGCCACTTTCACATGGTTTCGTGTGAATTTGGCCAACAGGCTTGTGGGAATGATCGATGGATCTCCCATGGGTTCATCGAGCTTCGACAGTACCTCGCAGATGCTCGACTTCGCTGTTTCAAGGTCGAGGCAGGACGTTCTGTGCAATGAACCGAAATGTTCTGCGATCTGTCTTGCCGCTTCCGACTCATCGAAGGATGGCTCGTTGAAACCAAGCGTGAAGGTCTGGATGCGGCCAGCTATCCGGGCCTCCGTCGCACAGGCAAGCACAGTGGCAGAATCCACCCCGCCGCTCAGGAACAGACCGACGGGCACATCGGCCAGCAGGCGGCGCCGGACCGCTTGCAGCAGAAGTTCTCTCAATTCATCGGCCAAGTCTACTTCAGTCCTCCGCTCAAGCGAGTGATCCGGCTCGATCCGGAACTGCCAGTACGATGTTGTACGGGTGTTGCCAGACTGCAGGTCGAAGGAAAGGCTGCATCCACCGGGAAGCTTGTAGCAGTTCTCGAACAGGGTGCTGGGCGCAGGAACATATCCGTAGGCGAAGTATTTCTGAAGGTGACGGAGGCTCCTTACGGGCCTCAGATGGGAGTGCCTCAGGACGGCCGTGAGCTCACTTCCGAAGACAAACAGGTCGCCTTGCCGGGCATAGTAGAGTGGCTTCTCGCCGAACCGGTCTCGCGCAAGAAACAAGCGCCTGCGTCCGGCATCGTAAATGCAAAAGGCGAACATACCGTTCAGCCTGGAAACGAAGTCGTCGCCCCACTCGGCATAGGCATGCAACAACACTTCCGTATCGGAATGGTCCGTCAGGAACTGCCTCCCCTTGCCGATTAGTTCTGCACGCAGCGCAAGATGGTTGTAGATCTCTCCGTTGAACACGACGCAAAGCTCGCGATCGCGCGTCCACATCGGCTGTGCGCCGCCTTCGATGTCCAGGATCGCCAGACGCTGGTGGCCAAGGAACACCGCCCGCTCGGAATCGCTGAACTTGCCAGCGCCATCCGGCCCACGATGGACCAGAACAGACATCATCGCCGACAGGTCGGATGCATCACCCGGGCCGACGAAGCCTGCGATCCCACACATCAGTGTGCCGACGGTTCAGGCGGCGCGGGGCGAACGACATAGGGCCGGCGTCCGTGCGATTCAAAATAGGTCCGCATCACCATTTCGGCGAGCAGACCCATGAGAATGCTCATGCAACCGATCAGGAACAACATGGCAGCCAGCAAAGGTAGCGGTGTCAGGATCAGCGATGTTCCCGCGAAGAACTTGAGCCCGAGTGCAACCGCCAGGGTGGCAAAGGACGCAAATATGGCCATCAGGCCGAAGCCGCCGAACACATAGATCGGCTTCACCAAGTAGTTTTCGAGGAATTTCACGACGATAAGGTCGAGCACGACCTTGAAAATACGGTTCAACCCGTACTTGGACTGACCGAATTGCCGGGCATGGTGCTGGACTGGCACCTCGACGACCCGTGCCCCCATCCAGCTCGCATAGATCGGAATGAACCGGTGCATCTCGCCGTAAAGGCGAACGCCCTCCATGACGTCCCGCCGGTAAGCTTTCAGCGTGCAGCCATAGTCGTTCAGCCGCACGCCGGAGATCTTCGAAATGAGTGTGTTGGCGATCCTGCTCGGGAGATTGCGGGTCAGCGCCGCGTCCTTGCGGTTGGACCTCCAACCGGAAACAACATCATAACCCTCATCGATCTTTGCCACGAGGGCAGGAATGTCTGAGGGATCATTCTGGAGGTCTGCATCCAGAGTGATAATCACATCGCCTCGCGCATTGTCGAACCCCGCCATCAGAGCCGCCGTCTGGCCGTAGTTCTTCCTGAAATCGATTACCTGGATCTCCGCACGGCTGGCCTGAAGATCCTTCAGTATTTCGAGTGAGTTGTCTTTGCTTCCGTCGTTCACTGCAATCACTTCGAACCGGCAGGACATGTCGTCCAGGACCGACAGAATATCGCCAAAGAGAATCCGGAGGCTTTCCGCCTCGTTATATATCGGCAAGACGATGCTGATATCGACTGGCTGATAAGTCTCGTCAAACTTGTGCAACTTCACGGCTGTGGTTGTATTTTGGTCGGGGATATTAAGCATCACGAAGATACCTTCGTGTTGTGTTTGGCGCGACGTTGGAGGACGCTCTGCCGAACTGAATGAGTTGCTGCGCATCGGCGACTTTCCCCCGCCGGATTGTGGAGACCAGGCCTTGTGGTGGCCGCCGAACCTGCCGATTGTCTTTCCATCCCCGTCCGCTCCAGCCTTTTGGTAGAGACGCCGCCGCCAGGGTGTCGCCTCATGTCCGGTGAAATTTTGAGTTTGCGCAGTCCCCTCGTGTAGCCAGAGCGCCATGACATTCTCGCCTGTTGGCGGTTCATGGCCTTAGTTCGTTCAACTGGTCGGCAAAAGGACCTGCCGGCAATTCGGCTGCACGCGATGGATGGACCAGGAAATAGTCTCGCCATCTCCGTTTCGCGTCCAGTTCAACCACCTTGATAAGGTCCGAGTCGTCATCGTTCAGGCGCCAGGCTTCGTATCCGAGGTCCAGGAAATATTGGAGTACGCTTTCTGGCTCCCGACTAAAGTTGTGCCGGAGGGAAAATGGGTGAATTTCGATCAGGAAGGAGGGCAACGTGGTCTTGATGGTCCTGTCGCCACCTTCGATCATCAGACACTCGGCGCCTTCGATATCGCAGCGAACGAAATCGACATGGTCGAGCCCCAAGGTCGAGACGATCGAGTCCAGCGACGTCACCTGGGTGGTTTGGCGATCGAATTCGGTTTCATCGGCTGTGGCCAAAATCTCCTCCGACCCGCGCGCAGCGTCTCCGACCACAGCATAGGCACGCCCCAGATGGCCGCTCTTCTTTCGGGGAACGTTGAGCACCGTCACGCCGTCAGCTGCACCGATGGCATAGTTGTGCGGAAAGACGTTCGAGATTTTATGCCACTTGAGCAGGCGCCGCATGACCTTGTAGGAATATGCAGACGGTTCATACGCATGCACTATCCCGTTGGGTCCCACGATCTGGGAAAGAAGGAATGAATGCCGTCCGTCACTGGCACCCAAATGCAGACAGATGTCTCCGCGTTTGCAGATAAACTTCATATAGGCCGCTTCCGGTTCGAACTTCCTGCCGGTTTGATTGCGGCGATAGATGCGCCAGGTCGTGTACAGGCTGCGGGCGTCGGAAATCATATTGGGTTACCTTGACCGAGTGCGGCTAGGCGATTTGGCTAGCATGATCCTTCGACGCCGACACTTTACATGCCTGACAAGCGCTTGCCCGGTTTCCAGTTTTGCCCGTTCCGGAACGAGTGGTCCGGGCATTTTTTTGGTTTTGACAAGCGATATGGCCAAATCGGAGTCGTGCGCCGCTCAACCGAGTGTGGCGCCGGATGACTTTTCCAGCATACAAATTTGTAAAGCGCCGGACTCATTGGGCTTAAACGACACTGATATGAGATGGAACGTAACGCGGCTCGCGGCGCGGGGCGAGTTTTTACAAAGGCCGCGACGGGAAGAAGAGGATAGATGAGAGTCCTGCTGGTCGAAGATGATGCAGTCACGCGGGAATATGTTCTCGGCGGACTCAGGGAGGCGGGGCACGTCGTCGATGAGGTCGATGATGGAGTTGACGGCTTGGCCCTGGCGCTTCGTGGAGACTACGATGTTGCCGTCGTCGACCGCATGTTGCCCGGCCTCGATGGTCTGTCGCTCCTCAAGGCCATGCGCGCCGCTAACGTCCCCACACCGGTATTGTTTCTCACGGCACTCGGGGGTGTTGAGGATCGGGTTGAGGGGTTGGAGGCGGGCGCTGACGACTATCTTGTGAAGCCCTTCGCCTTTTCCGAGCTTTCCGCCCGCCTCGGCGCCATAAGTCGCCGGCCCGCACGGACCATGGAAACGAGTCGCCTCAATGTCGGCGATCTGGAAATGGACCTCATTCGCCGGGAGGTCAGGCGCGCGGGGACACCGATAGAACTTCTCAACAAAGAATTCCAATTGCTCGAGTATTTGATGCGCTCAGAAGGGCGCGTATTGTCCCGCACCATGTTGCTGGAGCGGATTTGGGACTTTCATTTCGATCCGCAGACAACCGTGGTCGAGACGCATATCAGCAGGCTACGGGCGAAGATCGACCGCCCCTTCGATATTCCTCTGCTGCACACGATAAAGAATGTTGGATACACCCTTCGTGCGCCTGCCTGAATCATTTCCAAGCTCGCATTTGCGTTTGGCGATGCTGGTCGTGGGCATCGTTTCGCTCACCTACTTGTGTGTGGGTTGGTTTGCCTATCACGCGGTCGGCACGAACTTGACCCAGCGGACACAGGCGGCCGCGCGATTATCGAATCTTGAGTTAGAGGAACTCAGCCGCTCTCCTGACGTCCGTACGCTGTTGGAAGAAGCAAACAGCCGCGGGGCTCAGGCGGATCCCGATGATACGATCATCTGGGTCGGCGACCCGTCCGGTGTCCGCCTGGCCGGTCAGGAACTTCGCCTTCCAGGCTCGGCACAGACAGGGGACTATGATGGAGCTGACATCGGTCGAGATCCCGAAGATCGTTACCATGTCGTGGTGAATCGCTTGCCGAACCTGATTCTGGTAACTGGTCAAAGTTATGAGGAGAGCGAGTCGATCAGCAGCTTTGTGCTCGTAGCCTTTCTAATTGCCACACTGGTTGCAGCGGTGCTTGCGAGCATCCTGGCCTGGATGCTCGCCCAACGCGGCCACAAGCGTATCGACGCGATCGAACGAACATTGCGAGCTGTCGCCGCCGGAGACCTTGACTCCCGGATCACGCTGACAAAGCCAAATGATGATCTCTCGCAGCTTTCGGTGAAGATAAACAGTGCACTGGATCAACTCTCCAATACGGTTGCCGGGATTCGTCAGGTGAGCGTTGATATCGCCCACGATCTGCGTACGCCTATCAATCGACTGGGCATCCGTCTGGAAAGACTCCAGTCCGAATTGCAACCCGATTCCCGCCTTAAAGAACAAGCTGAAGAGATCAGAGATGAAGCGCGACAGCTTACGCAAACGTTCGACGCCTTGCTCAGAATCTCTCAGATCGAAGCCGGCGCGCGGAGGGCAAGGTTTCAGGCTCTGGCCTTGCCGGAGATTTCGGCCAGGTTGAAGGAAGCGTACGAGGTCGTCGCCGAAGAGGCCGGACAGTCCATCAGGTTTACCGTTCGCCACTCGAACAACCTCACGCTCGTCTTGGGGGACATGGATCTGTTGATCCAACTTTTTGCAAACCTGATCGAAAATGCCATTTGCCATGCGGGTCGTGGAGCGCAGATCACGGTCGAGATCCATGCAACCGAGAACAAGGCTGTTATGTCTGTGGCGGACAATGGCCCCGGAATCCCTGAAGCCGAGCGCGAAAAGGTACTTGGACGCTTTTACCGGCTCGAAAAGTCGAGAACATCCAAAGGTAATGGCCTCGGTCTGGCACTGGCTCACGCCATTGCCAAACTGCACAATGCGGATCTCCAATTGTCTGATTGCAATCCGGGTTTGAAAGTCAGCGTGGCATTCGCGCATTTTCAAGACGCTTCGAAGGAGGGAGACGCCTGATGAGGACGATGCTGGCATTCGTTTCTGCGATCAGCTTGGCCGGCTGCGTAAGCTCGCCGACAGCTTACTCGCCGCCTGCGATAGCAGCTGAAAGCACCTCTCTCCAGAACGTATTGGGTGATGCGAATTCTGTTGGTGCGTCCACCGGGCTCACTCCTGCAGACATCGCTGCGATTGCGGTACTGTCAAATCCCGACCTGAAGGCATTGAGGGCGAGAGCCGGTGTGGCTGATGCACAGATATTCGCCGCCGGATTATTGCCTGACCCGACTGTGTCGCTGGGAGTGGATATTCCAACAAATGGTGTGGGCGTTGTGACAGCGCTTGCGGGTTCGATTGGCGCAGATCTGTCCGCAGCGTCTTCCCGCAACGCGCGGATGGAAGCGGCGCGCGCAAATGCGCGAGGCATGCGTCAGGATATTCTGTGGGCCGAGTGGCTGACGCGCCAGAACGCCTATCTGCTTGCCAACAGGATCTCGTATCTGGAACAAATTCGGGCGAAGACCTCGCGCTTGCGGCAACTTGCAAATGAAGATTTGTCACGAGTACTCAAGGCTGCCGGCCGGGGAGATGTATCTGCAGTCGAGGTCGATGCCCGGCGTCTTGGCGCTGCGGATGCTGCAGACAGGGACCGGTCAGCGGAAAACCAGCTCGCGGCGGCGCGACTTGATCTGAAACGGCTACTGGGAATTGGCCCCGACCAGGTTGTTATGCTTGCTAGACTTCCGGAACAAGACTTTGACGGCCCCTTGCCGTCGGTACAGACACTGTTTGAATTGGCCACCGACAACCGCGCCGACGTCGCTGGGCTGCGGGAAGGTCTGTATGCCGCCAACGCAGGTGTTGCCATCGCCGACGCATCAAGGTTTCCATTGCCTTCGATATCAATCAACGCAGCGCGCGACACGGGCGACATTGGCTCCATTGGTCCGGCGGTTTCATTTTCGCTTCCATTATGGAACCGTGCACGTGGAAACGTTGTGGTCTCCAAGGCAGACCTCAAACGCCTCGAAGCTGAATATTTGGCACGTCTGGAAACCGTCCGCGCCGACATCGGATCTGCCATGTCAGCCTACAACATATCCAAACGGCAATACGCCGACGTGGTGTCGGAATTGTCTGGTATCGCTCATCAGGCCGATGCCACCGAAGCCGCGGCAGCACGGGGTGACATTGCTGAGTCCGCCGCCGCCGCAACGCGCATGACAAATCTCGACAAGGAAATCCTAGCCGACACCTTGGCTCTTGCCGCGGCTGAAGCGGCAATCGCGCTGGAAACCTCTGTTGGCCTTCCATTGGACTCAATTGAATGAAGATACGCCAAATATTGCCCTTTGCTGCCTTGGTGCTTGGAACAGCATCCTGTTCGGCACCGCCCGAAACCCCGGTTCCTGAGCCGGTCGCGACCGTCACCGTAATAGCAGCCGCCCGAGGGGACCTCGCCGTCATTGTCTCGGGTTACGGCACCATCGCCTTCGATCCGGTGCGCCAGCGTGTACTGACAACCGAGACCGAAGCGCGCGTTGCGACCGTGCTTGCTCAGGCGGGCCAGAACGTACAGTCGGGTGCACCCCTGCTGAGACTTTCTCTATCGTCAGCTTCCAACCTCGACCTGACCCGGACCAGGCAGGATGCCGCAACAGCACAATCCGAGTATGAACGCCAGCAGCGGCTGCGCGCTGACGGATTGGCCAGCGAAGCCGATGTCGAGCGTGCCAGGGCAATTGCGCAAGACCTCGCTGCGCAGGCCCGCGTGCTCAGCCAGAACGCCGGTGCGATCAGGGAAATTGCCTCTCCCATCGATGCCGTCGTGGACTCAGTCTTCGTCGCGCCCGGAGATGTCGTTTCACCGGGCGCGCAGTTGATAAGACTGTCTGCACCCGATGCCATCCAGGCTCAGATCAATATGGAAGTCGAAGACGCCATGCGCCTATCGGCTGGCGATCACATCCAGATCAAGAGTCTGGACAGCGACAATCATGCTATCGAGACAGAGATCACGTCTGTAGACGTACGGATTGATCCGCAAACGCGCATGGCGTCAGTTATTGCGGCGATCCCCGCAGGGAACGGCTTCCTATCCGGTGAAGCCGTCAGGGCGGAAGCTGTCGCCGAGATCCATGAAAACGTCATACTGGTGCCCCGGAATGCGGTGTTCAACGACGAAGTCGGCGAATACGTCTTTGTCGAGCAACAGGATGCTGCGCAGCTGCGAAGGGTTGAGGTGGGTGAAACAAGTGGTGATCGCACCGAGATCAAATCCGGACTCGCCGACGGGGAGCGGGTCGTGACCAGCGGGGGAGCAGTCCTTTCGGATGGTATGAAATTGAATGTCGCCGGTTCAACTCAGGCGCCGTCCGGAGTAGAGCCATGAGCCGGTGGCTCTCCAGACAAGTCCGATTTGTACTTGCTGCATTTGCCTTGCTGACGATAGCCGGCGGATTTGCCCTATTGCGTCTGCCAGTCGGTCTGTTCCCTACAATCCAGTTCCCGAGACTTGCGGTCAGTCTGGAGGCAGGAGACCGGCCAGTCGACCAGATGGAAGCACAGGTTACACGGCCCGTCGAGGAGGCTCTTCGCGCGGTGCCTGGTGTGAGGAATATCCGGTCGCAAACCAGCCGGGGGTCGGCAGAAGTATCGGTTACATTTGATTGGGGAGCTGACATCGTCACGGCTGCGCTGCAGTCGGAATCCGAATTATCGAAGCTCGCTCCGTCCCTGCCTGCTGGTTTCGGCTTCAATGTCCGGCGGATGGACCCGACAATCTTTCCAGTGATGGGGTATTCGCTGACATCGGATTCCCAGTCTCAGGTCGCACTGAAAACCTTCGCCCGATACACGTTACGGCCGATGTTGGCATCTCTGAATGGGGTGGTCGAAGTCTCCGTGCTCGGCGGGCGCGATGCGGAATACGAAGTCAAGGTCGATCCTGCCCGCCTGCAAACCCTTGGCCTGTCGGTCAGCGATGTGGAGGCCGCATTGGCGTCGTCGAATATCGTTTCAGCCTCCGGCAAACTCGAAGACCGTTCGCGCCTCTACCTGACAATTGTAGACGACCAACTCACCGGCGCTGAGGACATTGGCAAGATTGTACTGAAGGCGGGCACCAGCGGAGCGGTCAGTATCGACGATGTTGCAGATGTGCGCCTTGCCGTTGCGCCGGACTGGACCCGGGTGACCGCTGACGGCAAGAGCGCCGTACTGGTCAACATACGCCAGGCGCCCGATGCAAACTCACTCGCGCTCACCCGCGAAGTGAAGCGCGTTCTGGCGCGCGAGCGGCCGGCCTTTCCCAAGGGCATCGTTATCACACCCTATTATGATCAATCCGATCTGGTGGTTTCAGCAGCGGGTAGTGTCAGGGACGCCATTCTGATTGGCACGGTTCTCGCGGGGCTCGTCCTGTTACTATTTTTGCGGAGCATCCGCCTCGTGCTCATCGTCGCCATTCTCCTGCCGGCTGTTCTGGCGACGACAGCCCTTCTTCTGATGGTGCTGGGACAAAGCCTGAATATCATGACCCTAGGTGGCATGGCGGCCGCCGTGGGCCTGATCGTCGACGATATTGTTGTCATGCTGGAACACATTGCCAGGCGTCTGTCGGAAAGGGCGATGAGCGTCCTCGAGGCAGCCCAGGAAATGGTCTGGCCGCTGATCGGTTCTTCTCTTGCAACAATCATTGTGTTCACTCCACTTGCATTTCTCTCAGGCGTGACGGGCGGGTTTTTCAGGGCACTTGCTCTGACCATGGCGTCGAGCCTTGCCATATCGATGATCTACGCAATGACGGTGGTACCGGTGTTCGCGCGCGGCCTGACACATTCTGACGATGCCGAACGCGCAGAACATGCCAATTCCTGGCTCAGCGCTCTGGCATCTGGCTACCGCAAGCTGATGAAGCGCGTTCTGGGGCATGCACGACTTGCTTCTCTCGTGCTGTTGGGAATAGCTGCCATTACAGGAGGCGTCTCCTCCAGCCGGCTCGCATCAGGCTTCATGCCCCAAATGGATGAAGGCGGTTTTGTGCTCGACTATGTTGCGCCGGCAGGAATGTCCCTGACGGAGACCGATCATCTGGTCACGCAAATGGAAGACATCATCCGATCCATCCCTGATGTCGCCAGCTATTCGCGCAGGACCGGCGTGCAGCTGGGCGGTGGCCTCACGGAAGCCAATGAAGGCGATATGTTCATCCGCCTGAAGTCGTTCCCGCGCCGGCCCATCGAGGAAGTCATGTCTGAGGTGCGCCAGCGCGTTGCCGCCAATGTTCCCGGCCTGGAAATCGAAACGATCCAGTTGATGGGCGACCTGATCGGAGACCTGACGGCCGTGCCGCAGCCCATTGAAGTAAAGCTTTACGGAAACGATCCCGCCTCGCTGTCCGCCGCCGCAGACCTGGCGCTAGCAAAGCTTCAGGCCATCCGCGGTGTGGTGGAGGTCCAGAAGTCGGACCGCACGGCTGGGGACGCGATCGTCATTTCACTTGATCGGGCACACCTCGCACTGGAAGGTCTCGATCCCGCCATGGTTGCTAACCAGCTCGAAACGCTGGTCGGTGGCAAGCTCGCCGGAACGATCCTCAGCGGGCAACGCACGATCGATATTCGGCTCTGGTCACCGGATGCCGTGCGCAATCGGGCATCCGATATTGAAGACCTCATGCTGCGTTCCCGGAATGGCTACATCCTTCCCCTTGAAAGGGTCGCGACGGTCGAAGCAGTGGCTGGGCAAAGGCAATCGAGCCGGGAGAACCTGCAACCTATGACGGCCGTCACCGGCCGGCTTGAGGGACGCGACATGGGATCGGCGATGAATGATGTGCGCAATGCGATGCATGACCTGACGCTCCCGGCTGGCGTTCGATATGAATTTGGTGGTCTTTATGCGGAACAACAGAAGTCCTTTGTCGACTTGATGACAGTATTCGGGGCGGCCATCTTGTTGTCGGCCTTGCTCCTGGTTTTCCTGTTCCGCAGTTTCCCGCAGGTCGTCTCAATTCTCTGCGTCGTGGGATTGGCGGTTGCCGGCGTCCTCACCGGCCTCTTTGTCTCCGGAACGGAACTGAACATCGCCGCAATGATGGGACTTACAATGGTCATCGGCATCATTGCCGAACTCGGAGTGTTTTATTTCGCCGAGTTGGGCGATGCCGCATCGGGCGAAATGGCGCACATCGACGCCGGAATGGCCCGACTACGCCCTATCATGATGTCTGCCTTGATCGCGATCCTGGCATTGTCGCCACTTGCGTTGAAGATCGGACAGGGGTCCGCACTTCTGGCTCCCATGGCGACTGCAATCATTTCCGGATTGATCGTCGGCGCTCCGATGGTGCTGATCGCGGCCCCCTTATTCCATGCGGCACTGACACGGGCGATTCGTTAGATGCTAAACTGATCAATACCCGCGCGACTGACGGTGTGGATGAAATTCAAATCGGATACAAGACCCGGATTAGTCGTTCTGCTCTAGACACAATCAAAGTAAGCACGAGTTTCCAATGTCACCTTTTGCGCCCAAATCAGACCTAATGGACGGAGTGCTCAAAGACCGCAGACGACGATGACCCGTCTAATCGGAAATGTCTGCCACTGACAACTCAACGCCCACTAGTAGTGGGCGGCGACGTGGTTCAATGACTGTAAAGTAATTTGCGGGCGTTCAGCCAATAAGACGCGCTTTCACATCTTCTGATAAACACAGATCGAGCTTTGCAGCCCAACCCCAAAGCACATCGACCTTGCTACCCGAACCGTAATTGTGCGCCGCCTCGCTATTGCTATGACCCATGATGAAATGCTGCTCGCCCTCCGGCACTGCTGCATTGCGTAGAGCGTCTTTGAACCCATGTCGGAAGCTATGCGCTACCAGGCGCTTGTCCGTCAGGCCGACGCGGTTCAGGTATCGGCCTATAACCTTGGAATAGTAATTGCCGACAGGCCCCTTGGAATCGATCTCTCGGAACAGTCTCTTGGTCGGCGCCTCCTTCTGTCGTCTTAGAACAAAGTCTCTGAATCCAAAGCTGATCAAGTCCGGATGGATTGGCACGTAGCGATCTGAAACATCCTGCTTCAGTTCAATCTTAGCCAAGTCGACGTCGAAGTATGGGTGTTCGGTGTCCACCACCACATCCTGTGCAGCTATCTGCAGCGGCTCAGCTAAGCGCATGCCCGTATACAACAAAACCAACGGCATCCAGTAGTAGTCGTCTTTCAGGATCAACTTGCCAGGCGCATGCCGTTTCGCGGCGCTCTTGCAGCCCATATACATGGGTGACGAGAAAAGCTGGTCCAGTTCGGCTGGCGTGAACGGCCGTCGCTTCTGGCTCTTTGGCGTCTTTGGAACCTTGATCTGCAATTGAGCACCAGGAACCGTATGGATGGCACCCACGGACGACAGCCACCGCAAGAAGGTTTTCGTCGTATCGAACTTCTTCTTGGCCGTGGTCGGATGAACCCGCTCTGACTCTATGGAAGTACGTGCAAGCTCTAAGGGCGTGTCGGTGGCGACATTCGCCTTCAACTCAGTCACGATCTTCTTGAATTCGACAAGATGGTCAGGCGTGATCGCACGCACGTCCGCATCGTTGCCGACATACTCTGCGAACCAGTTCAGTACGCCACGCTTCTCCGCAATAGTATTTGGTTTGCCATCGGCGCTGCTGAGGTACTGCTCGATCCTGTCTCGAACCGTGCCACCTGAACCTTGCTGCAAGTGTTGCGGTTTGGACGTGGACACCAAAGTGGGGACCGGACGTGCACCTAGGTGCACGCTGCGACCTGCGAACAAAGAGTCCTCTGGTTCGTACGGGTCAAGGAGCGAGCGCTGGCGGAACATTGCATAGTTGATGTATTCCCGCCGCGCACGAGCGATGCCTTCAAGCAGTTGCCCCCACTCCAACTTGTTCAGGTCTTCTTTTGACATGCCGCGTTCCGCCAGCAGTACCGACGCCTCCCGCATGATCGCATCAGAGTAAGACCGTTCGGCTAGCATCGCAGAAAGGTCAGCCTGCATGCCCTCACCGACGAACTCCTGGTCGTTGACGTCCTGGTCCATGAGGTTTGGGTGTACTGGGTCAGGCGGGGAGTAATCCGCCAACAGGGCTTGAAAGAACCTGTCGATCAGATCGGAAATATCGAAGTCGCGCACGTCACTCATAGCCAGCACGCTATCACACAGGTCAGTGAACCGGGAACCAGCCCGAAGTGCGAGTCGACGGGCCACTTGAAAGTCTCGCGTATTGAGAGAGCGCTGGATTTCGCGTCGCCGAAAAACGCCATGCAGGACCTTGGGCACCGGCAAGCGAACCTGATACACACCGCCGCGTTGCATCAAGTATGGGACCCGCCGTCCGCTCATGACAGGCAGCTCCGACATGGCAATTGTGACGGTGCATTGTGACACTGTTGGATGCCCAACGGTGTCAGCTTCAGCAATCGCCTGTTTTTCCTTGTCTTTTTAGGAAAGTGGCGGAGAGAGAGGGATTCGAACCCTCGGAACCCTTGCGAGTTCACTAGTTTTCGAGACTAGCCTATTCAACCACTCTAGCACCTCTCCGCGCCGGTGTTGAAGCGCCGTCACCTATAATGACTGCGCGCGGATTTCAACCACCTGAAAACGCCTGAAGATGATATTTGACAGCGATGCCGCTTTAGTGTTTA
>Ga0116152_10000752_pt1 | contig 26744 bp, 19 predicted proteins | sample AD_UKC119_MetaG_FD_89894 | JGI IMG/M metagenome (GOLD analysis project Ga0116152, IMG submission 89894) | Active sludge microbial communities of municipal wastewater-treating anaerobic digesters from Hong Kong - AD_UKC119_MetaG | ecosystem: Engineered > Bioreactor > Anaerobic > Digestate...
CTATTGATACACCGAAGGGAATACTCCAGTCTGTATCAACTGTTGACCAATACGTTTTTGTAGGGTTAGACAACTATGTCAGCATCTTCACAAACCCTGCACGTTTCAGTATCATTGCTGGTGCTTTCTATTCGACAGCTTTCATTTGGGTTATGAACTTCATTCCTCAGATCTTGCTTGCTTTGTTGCTCGCATCATGGATGACGGACAATCGAATCAAATTGAAGGGCATGAATGCCATGAAGGCATTGATTTATTTGCCAAACATCATCACAGCTGTTACCATTGCTGTTTTGTTCCGTAAATCATTTGCGTACTCAACTGGTGGTTCGAGATCTGTAGTTCAGCAGCTCTTGGTCATGTGTGGAGACGAAAATGGCTTCAACTTCTTCCAGAGTGCTACCGCAACAAGAATAATCGTTGCATTCATTAACTTCTGGATGTGGTATGGAAATACGATGATTGCTTTGATTGCAGGTATATCCAGCGTTAGTGTTTCTCTCTATGAATCCGCAGAAATTGACGGTGCTTCTCAGGGACAGACATTCAGAAAAATCACATTGCCTTTGATTCGCCCGATTATGCTTTACATCTTGGTTACTTCCTTGATTGGTGGTTTGCAGATGTACGATGTTCCGCAGAACTTGAATGCTGGTCACCCTGACTATATGTTCCTCGGCAACCTCATTCCGTGTACAAGAACGGTATTGATGTACATCCAGCAACAGGCATTCGGCTTGCGTGCTCAGAACCAGGTTGGTTTGGCATCTGCTGTATCTGTTGTGCTCTTTGTAATTACTACTATCTTGAGTATCCTCGTGTTCTATATTATGCGAGATAAGGATGCCGCACGTGCGAAGAAATTGGCAAAGAAAGGCGGTACAGGCAAATGAGTAAAAATGAAAAACAAATGAGAAGTCTGTCCGGTATGCTTGCTGCAAGATCTGTAATGATTTATGTAGTTGTCGGCTTCTTGGCAATTCTTTCCATCGTGCCTTTCTGGTACATGTTTATGGCTTCGACGTGGGATACTTTCGAGATTCAATCTGGTATTAGAATGTATCCGGGTTCGATTTCACAATTGGTGAAGAACTGGAATGGCTTGAACGACCGTTCTTCCTTCTCGATGCCTTTAGGTTTCGCGAACAGCTTTATCATCACAACATCCGCTACAGCGTTGACTGTATACTTTTCAGCATTAACTGCTTATGGTATTAAGGTTTACGACTTCAGGGGTAAGAAGATTGCCTTCGGATTTATCGTCGGTGTTATGATGGTTCCTACTGCTGTTAACATCACAGGTTTCTATCGTTTGATGCACACAATGAACCTCTTAGGCACAAAGTGGCCTTTGATTATTCCGGCAATTGCGGCTCCATCTACGGTATTCTTTATTAAGCAATACTTGGATTCATCGCTTTCAATGGAAATCATCGAAGCATCTCGTATCGATGGTGCAAACGAATTCTTTACCTTTAATAGAATTTGCCTGCCAATCATGGTTCCTGCTTTGGCTACCCAAGCAATCTTTGCTTACATCAGCAACTGGAACAACTACTTCGCTCCGGCTATTATCTTAACCAAGAGCGAAGACAAGACGTTACCGTTGATGGTTGCAGAATTGTATGGTGACCGTTTCGCAGATTATGGTCAGATTTTCACCGGTCTTTCGGCTTCCGTTATTCCGTTGATTATCATCTATTCCTTCTTACAGCGTTTCATCATTCAGGGTGTATCTGCTGGTTCTGTTAAGGAGTAATCGTAAACGTTGCTTACGCGATAATACAAAAACAAATGAATCCCGCTTTCTTCGGAAGGCGGGATTTTGTTATGTTTATTGTGTGCAAAACAGGCGTGACGTAGGAACGTTGTAAAAGTAAAAAAATCATGCTAAAATGATGTCCTTATTATGTGCAATCACTTTCGACGGCAGATTTCGCTCAATCCGTCATTTCATCAACAATCTTTATGCAAAATAAACATCGCGAAACGTTCTGTTTTCACAGTAAATGGTGTATTATATGAACAAATAACCCAAATACAGAATGAGGAGGCATGCGACTTATGCAATTTGGACATTTTGATGATCAGAATCGTGAGTACGTCATTGAAACACCGAAGACACCTTTTCCTTGGATTAACTACTTAGGAAGTGAAGATTTCTTTGGTTTGGTTTCGAATACGGCAGGCGGTTACAATTTCTACAAGGATGCGAGACTTCGCAGAATTACCCGTTATCGTTACAACAATATTCCGGTTGATGATGGTGGTCGTTACTACTACATTAAGGATGGTTCTACCATTTGGAATCCGGGCTTTAAGCCTTGCAAAACGCAACTTGATTCTTATGAGTGCCGTCATGGTATGGGTTACACCAGAATCACGAGCACAAAGAACGGTGTGGAAGCTTCTCTTTTAATGTTTGTTCCGTTGGGATATAAGGGAGAAATCAACCGTGTTACGCTGACCAACACCTCTTCGGAAGCAAAGTCTTTGCAGCTCTATTCTCTTCGTGAGTGGTGTCTCTGGGATGCTTCTGATGATATGTTGAATTTCCAAAGAAATTTCTCGACTGGCCAAGTTGAAGTCGAGGGCAGTGTTATCTATCATAAAACAGAGTATCGTGAAAGAAGAAATCATTATGCATTCTACTCGGTCAACGTACCGGTAGATGGTTTTGATTCTTCTCTCGAAGAGTTCCTCGGCATGTATAACGGATTTGATGAGCCAGCTGTTGTTACTGAAGGCAAATCACATAATTCCGTTGCTGATGGATGGCAGCCTTGTGCTAGCCACGAGATCAATGTCACGCTCAATCCGGGCGAGACGAAATCCTTTATCTATGTTCTCGGTTATTGTGAATTACCGGAAGACCAGAAATGGGAAGCCCCTCATGTCATCAATAAGAAGCCTGCCAAGGCAATGATTGCTGAGTTTGCAACGGATGCTCAGGTCGATGCTGCGATGAAGGCTTTGAAAGAGAACTGGGATCGTCTCCTTTCGCTGTACACGGTTGATCTGAAGGATGAGAAGACCGCACGTATGGTGAATATCTGGAATCCATATCAATGTATGGTTACCTTCAACATGAGCCGCTCGGCTTCGTATTTTGAATCCGGTGTCGGCCGTGGACTTGGTTTCCGTGATTCTTCTCAGGACCTCTTGGGCTTCGTTCATCAGATTCCGGAACGTGCTCGTGAGCGTATCCTCGATATTGCGGCTACACAATTCAGAGATGGCGGATGCTATCACCAATATCAGCCTCTTACAAAGAAGGGCAATAATGATATCGGCGGCGGCTTTAATGATGACCCACTTTGGTTGATTGCCGGTACAGCAGCGTATATTAAGGAGACTGGTGATTTCTCCATTTTGGATGAGCCAACGGCATATGATTGCAATCCGGAAGATACCGGAACGCTTTTGGAGCACTTGACAGCTTCTTTCAACCACGTAGTGAACAATAAGGGACCGCACAATCTACCTTTGATTGGTCGTGCGGATTGGAATGACTGCCTGAACCTTAACTGTCATTCGACACAGCCTGGCGAATCCTTCCAGACATTCGGTACGGCAGATGGTCGTGTTGCGGAGTCGGTATTGATTGCCGGTATGTTCGTAGCCATTGGACCGGATTTGGTCGAGATTTATCGTCGCAAGGGCATGAATGCGGATGCCGATAAGGCACAAAAGGAAATCGATGACATGCGCGCTACTGTTTTGGATAGCGGATATGACGGAGATTGGTTCATTCGTGCTTATGATGCGTTCGGTAAGAAGATTGGTTCGAAGGAATGCGACGAAGGCAAGATTTTCATCGAGTCTCAGGGTTATTGCGTTATGGCCGGTATCGGTGTTGAAGATGGCCGTGCGGAAAAGGCTTTGAATTCCGTACGTGACATTCTCGAATGCGAGCATGGTATCGTCATTCAGCAACCGCCTTATCAGACATATCATTCCAATCTTGGTGAATGCTCTTCTTATCCTCCGGGATATAAAGAGAATGCCGGTATTTTCTGCCATAACAATCCGTGGATTATGATTGCTGAAACAGTAATCGGACGTGGTTCGAGAGCCTTCAGCCTCTATAAGAAGATTTGCCCTGCTTATCGTGAATCGATTTCCGATGTGCACCGCAATGAGCCTTACGTTTATTCACAGATGATTGCAGGTAAGGACGCCAGCCGTATGGGTGAGGCAAAGAATTCTTGGCTCACAGGTACTGCAGCATGGAACTTTGTTGCGATTTCTCAAGCGATTTTGGGTGTAAAGCCTGATTTCGACGGACTTCGTGTAGATCCTTGCATTCCGTCTGACTGGGAAGGATACACGGTAAAGCGTGTATTCCGTGGTGCGGATATTACGATAAAGATCTCGAATCCGAATCATGTGGAAAAGGGCATTAGCTCGATGACCATTGACGGAGCGAAGGCGGAAGGGAACTTGATTCCTGTATTCGCAAAAGGCACTTCTCACGTAGTAGATGTTGTGATGGGCTAATCCATCGGGATACAGTAAGTAAATTGTCTTTTCATTCGGGGGACGGAAGAAGAGCTCGCACAGGGTATTTCCTGACGGACGATACTTCCGCCTTCCCGCCTGAATAGGCAAAATATATTGATTTGGTATTCGTATGAAAAAAGTGTTGGTTGCCATGAGTGGCGGAGTAGATAGTTCAGTCGCGGCGATGCTTCTTCAGGAGCAGGGTTACGACGTGGAAGGGGCAACATTGGAGCTTCTTCCGAACGAAGACAATGATTCTCTGTCACAGGCATCAATCGATGCGAAAGCAGTTGCTTCTCATCTTGGCATTCGCCATCATGTCGTTTTTGCAAGGGATGACTTCGAGCGTTATGTAATACGCCCGTTTGCACACGAATATATATGTGGTAGGACGCCGAATCCTTGTGTATTATGTAATCGACATATTAAATTTGGCCGTTTGTTCGAGGAGGCAATGCGAACTGGATTTGACTATGTTGCGACAGGGCATTATGCCAAAATAGACAAGGACAGCTCCGGAAATTACCATTTGTTTCGAGCGGATAGCCGAAAAGATCAGACGTATGTTCTCTATTCATTGGGGCAAAAGGAATTGAGCCATGTGCTTTTTCCGTTGACCGATATGGAGAAGGATGATCTTCGAAGCTTGGCACGAGATAGAGGATTACCGGCAGCTGACAAGGCGGACAGCCAGGATATTTGTTTTGTGCCGCAGGGTTCCTATAGCAGCGTGGTGGAAAGATATGAGAATTGCACCTTTGGAGAGGGAAATTTTCTGTCTGTGAATGGTGAGGTTTTAGGCAAGCATCGCGGGTATACGCACTTTACAATCGGACAGCGCAAGGGCGTCGGTATCAGTTCGACGGCACCACTTTATGTCGTTGGTATTCATCCCGCCGAAAACGCTGTGATATTAGGGCCGGAATCTGATTTGTTTCGAAAAGAAATTTACGCAGGCGAGGTAAATTTCATTTCGGGGCAGAGAATATCGAAGCCCATCTCTCTTGAAGCAAAGACACGATACCAGGCCCCTTTGGCTTCCGCCACAGTTTACCCGACGGATGATGAGAAGATGGTACGCGTCGTCTTTGACGAACCGATTCGAGCAATGACGCCCGGACAGGCGGTTTGCTTCTATCAAGGTACCGAGCTTTTGGGCGGCGGCACCATTTTGCAAGATGAACAATGAATCTAGAAATGACAACGGAGGAAAAAAGTATGGGTTACGAAAGTGAACGCGCTCGCGGCGTGAAAAAGCCCGCAGAGGCAGTTTTAGGTGAAAGATTCGGTAAAGAATTGACAGAGGGTGCGCTTTCCGCGCAATACATCTCTTTGATGGGCGACGGCATCGTTTTCGGTGTTTCCGGACTGCCCTTTGCGAGTCCGATTGTGGCTTCCGCTCTGAGTGCGGAACCGATTGCTTGTATGATTGACAAGAAATCGAAGGAAGGCGCATCCGTGCTCCTTCGTGCAACGGGTGATACCGTAAAACTCTATTCTGCCAAGGACGGCAAGGTTTCGGAAGAGTCCGATGCCGCTGTTGTTGCTACGGCAAAAGAACTCATTTCCTTTGTTTCGAAGTGGGGCGGAAAATTAAACGAAGGCGGCGAATTGATTTGTGATCCGGCTTCTCCAGCTCCGGGGCCTCATTACTATACAAATCTTTTAATCGGTAATCGTATCGGATTTGATCGTCCGTTACAAAGCACACCGAAGAGCGCGATTGATCGCTTGGGCGGTGGTTGCTTCCGTTCTCACGCAGATACACAGGTGTTGGCAACGCGTTGGGATTATTTGCCGGAGCAAAACGGTTTCCCTGCAAATCGCCAGTTCTATCTAGTTGAAAATGGTAAGCAGATTTTCTATTCCGGCGCTGCAGTACAAGACTCGGTGTCCGATGTTGTTACGAAGCATTCGCAAAATCGCACAATAATTGAATATACATGCAAGGATGGCCTGACCATCCGTCGTACGATATTCATATTGCCGCAGGAGGACAAGCTCCCGATTGCTGCCGAAGCGCAGATGATTGAAATTGAGAACAAGGGTGCAAAGGACCGTGATTTGCGCATCGTATATACCGGCATGTTCGGTACGTCCGAGGTGCATGCACTTCGTGAGGATGTTATTTTCACGACAGTCGTCGCACAATCCGAAGTTTTCTACGGAGATCAGCATGAAATACGCGCGATTTCTTTTAACCCGAATCCGAAGTGGACTAAGGGAAATATCCGTTATAACACTATGCTCGTACATGAAGGTGACCGCGTGATTTTCCCAGATCAATTCTGTGCGAAATACAGTGAATTTGTTGGCGCAGGTACACTTGAGCATCCACAATTCGTCGCGACACTCTCGAATAAGCATTCAAGAAAAGGCCCGGGCTTCTTTGCCTTGTCGACCGCCTTTACAGCGAAGGTCGGCGCAAAGGTGTCGGTAGATGACTTTACCTGTCTTTCTTCCAATGCCGTCAATCCGGAGTTTAAAGACGACATCACGGTTGTTAACGAGCTCGAAGCATTGATTAACCGCTTCATGGATGCAAAAGCACTTCCGGGTTGCCTCGACAATGTGATTTCTTTCACAAAGGAATATTCCTCATATCTCCAGATTAAGCATGATAACAAGGATTTCGAAGCCTATGTTAACAACAACCTGCCATTCCAGGTGTTCTATCAGACCTTTGTTTCCCGTTCACTTGACTGGACACAGAAAGGTTACCGTGAGATTGGCTTCCGTGAAATTCAGGATATCTTCGCTTCGATGTATTATTTTGCAGGAATGGGTCAGATTGACTTTGTGAAGAAGCTTTTGCGCGAATGGGCCGGAAATATTTTCCGCGATGGTTATGCAAATCACAATTTCTATTGGACAGGAAAAGAACCTGGCTGGTGGTCGGACGATGCACTTTGGCTATTGCAGGCTTTGGACCGCTTTATCAGCTTAACGGGCGACTATGATTTCTTGAAGGAAGAATTACCAATTGCCGGCGAAGACGCGAAGAGAAGCCTTCTCGACACTATTAAGGCTGTGTTCAACTATTCGAACAATATCTCGGTTGGTAAACATGGTATTCCGCTCATCGATCGTGCGGACTGGAACGATTGCTTGCGCGTCGACCCGGATTGCATCGGCGGTGCAGAGAAGATGACGAAGTACCGTGAACAAATCGCTGCTTCGGGTAAGAAGGAAGGCGAGACGGCCTTTGATTCCGAGTACTCAGAGTCGGTCATGAACGGATGCCTATTAAAGGTTGCTGTGGACGCGGCTGTGAAGATGTTCCGAAACACGGGCGATGAAGCATATGCTTCTTATCTCGAAACGCTTTCTTCGGACATGAAGAAGGGCATTAATGACAATGCATGGAAGAATGACTACTATGCACGTGTGCTCTTTAACCGTAGCAATAAACCGAATCTGCATTATCTTGGTGCTGGCGGTGACGGCTTGGAGGTTGAAGACGGTGCAAAGGGTACATACTTCTTGAACTCTTTCAGCTGGGCAGTTTTGGCGGATTGCGCATCGGAGTCACAAATTGCTACGATGCTCGATTCAATCGATAAAAACTTGCGTACACCATACGGATATCGTGTTTGCACGGGTGTAGACTATCCACAAATCGCACCGAAGATTGATGTTGCACTTTATTATCCAGGTGACCGTGAAAACGGCGGTATTTTCAAGCATGCAAACATGATGGCTGCCGCGGCTATGCTAAAAGCGGCTAAGAAAGTGGGCGATATTGCATTGGCAGAACGCCTCACAAAGACGGCATATTGGGTCATCGATTGCATTTTGCCATATCGCACATTGATGTCTCCATTTACAGTTTGCGGTAATCCGCGTCTATGTACCCAATACAACAACTCGGATACGGGCGAGAATATCGGACCGACGCTCTCAGGCACATCAACATGGCTCTTGCTTTGCTTGTTCTTGGGCTTTGGCGTTGAATTTACGAGTGAAGCATTGATTGTCGAACCGCTTCTGCGTCCGGAAGATGCCAACGAGGAATTGATGGTTAAATCCGGTAAGGCAAGCTATCACATTCTCGTTTCAAAGAAGGCCGGATTTGCTCGTACCAACGAAGGTGTGAAGGTCACATGTGATGGACAGGCTTTGTCTGACACTCGTGTTCCGATTTTTGAAGATGGCAAAACACACGAGATTCAAGTATCCATCGGCTGAGAAAAATTTACATCAGTCGAACGAAGCGACATAACGCTTTAATCAAAGTGAATGAGACCCGAGATGACGGGGAAAAGAGTGGTGAACCGAATTGGTTTGCCCCCTTTCCTTGGCAACTTGGGTCTTTTTTATTGAAAAATGCAAGCTGCGTCAAACACGTGAATATCGCGCAAAATTGAGGTTTTAAAGGGCTCGTGCCGTTATCCGTCACAAAAAAATCGAATAAAAAGCATCCGAATTTGTGGAAAATGTTCATGTAATCGTTTATAATGCCAATATTAGAGCTTTAATTAGGAGGACGAAACACATGACAAATTATCCGGCAGACAAGATCCGTAATATTATGTTGTTGGGGCATGGCGGATCCGGCAAAACTGCGCTGGCAGAAGCAATGCTTTTCTGTTCCAAGTCGATCGATCGTATTGGCCGTTCCGTTGATGGGAACACGACGATGGATTTCGATCCTGAAGAGATTAAGCGACAAATTTCAATTAATACTTCCGTAGCCGCTTGCGAGTGGAAGAATTCGAAGATGAATATCATCGATACACCAGGCGACTTTGACTTTTTAGGCGAGACCATGGCAGGTATCCGTGTAGCGGACAGCGCAATTGTTATGATTAGTGCGAAGGGCGGCACATCGGTAGGTTCCGAGAAGGCTATCCGACTTTTGAAGAAGAGAAATGTTCCTTTCCTTTTCTTCATGAACCGTATGGACGAGCCGAATGCTGATTTCGAAGCGGTTTCCGCTCGTATGAAGGCACACTATGGTACAGGCGTTATCCCTCTTTCGCTTCCGATTATGTCGGGCGATAAGATGACGGGTATCGTTGACGTTATGAATAAGCGTGCATTTAGCATTGATGAGAAGACCGGTAACACGACAGAACTGCCGCTTCCAGCCGAATTTGAAGACCGAGTACAGGAATTGCAAGAAGCCGTCAATGAAGTAGTTGCTGAATGCGATGAGGAGCTCATGGAGAAGTATTTCGCGGGCGAACCATTCACAGAAGACGAATTCCGTCGTGGTGTTCATGCCGGTTTCCGTGATGGTACACTCCATCCGATTTATGTTGGTTCTGCATGCCGTAACTGGGGCGTGGAATTCCTTATGAACTGTCTTTCAAAGGACACACCGCCTGCAGGTGATAAACCGGCAGCAATCGGCGAGACATTGGATGGCGATTCTGTGGAGATTGCTTGTGATGAGAAGGCTCCGACAGCCGCATTTATTTTCAAGACCATTGCTGACCCGTTTGTAGGAAGAATCAGCATGTTCCGCGTGTATGCCGGCGCAGTAAAGAGCAATATGACCTTGATGAATGTCAATAAGGGCAAAGAAGAGCGGATGGGTGGCTTGTTCTATCTTGTCGGCAAGAAGCAAATTCCGACAGACGCTGTCGTCGCCGGCGATATCGGTGCTGTGGCAAAGCTCGTCATCTCGCAAACGAATGATACACTTTGTGACAAGTCCAGACAGGTGATTTTGCCGAAGATTAAGTTCCCGACACCGTGTCTTACGATGGGTATCGTACCGAAGGCAAAGGGAGAAGAAGATAAGATTGTCTCTGGTCTCCATAAGCTCTCGGATGAAGATCCGGTTTTCACCGTAGTTAACAATGCAGAAACAAAGCAATTGGTGATTTCCGGCTTGGGCGAACAGGAAATATCTGTTTTGAAGAGCAAGCTGAAGACGAAGTTTAACGTCGATTCTGAATTGGTTGAGCCTCGCGTTCCTTATCGTGAAGCGATTCGTAAGAAGGTGAAGGTACAAGGCAAGCATAAGAAGCAATCCGGCGGTCACGGACAATACGGTGATGTATGGATTGAATTCGAGCCGACAGAGTCACAGGAATTGGTATTCGAAGAGAAGGTGTTCGGCGGCGCTGTGCCGAAGAACTTCTTCCCGGCAGTAGAAAAGGGTTTGCAGGATAGCGTTGGCAAGGGTGTTCTTGCGGGCTTCCCTGTTGTAAATCTGAAGGCTACTTTGGTTGATGGCTCATACCACGATGTCGACTCTTCCGAAATGGCATTTAAGATTGCCGCCAGCCTCGCATATAAGGCCGGTCTTGCACAGGCGAATCCGATATTGCTCGAGCCAATCAGCAAGGTCGAGGTACATATTCCGGAGGATAAGCAAGGCGATATCATGGGTGACATGAATAAGCGTCGCGGTCGTATTCTGGGAATTGACACGGACGAAGACGGCTCCATGATTGTATGCGAAGTGCCTACCGCCGAGATGGCGAGCTACGCAACCGATTTGAAGTCGATGACACAGGGCCGCGGCTGGTATACGATTGAACATGCTCGCTATGAGCAGGCGCCATCCGATGTTGCCACGAAGGTTATCGAATCCAGAAAGGCATTCCTCGAAGAGGAAGAATAACGGCTATACATCTCACCGTTCTCGGGTGAGATATCACTCCATAAATGAAGGGCTCATCCGTTTCTCACGGACGAGCCTTTTTCTTGTGTGATATGATTCTTTACTTCATCGTGAAAAGACAGGGTATCTTATCAGGAGTGACGAAGGCGGAATGTTTTTGGTGCCAATTTGTATGCAAGAAAATAGGCAACAATGATGTAGATGACGCAAAAGGAGAGCATCACCGGACAGAAATAGTTAGTCGGGATTTTGACTTGATAAAATCCCCAACAAACGTAATAAGTGATGAGATTGACAATGGTGAACACGGGGTTTTTCATCTCGAGATTCTCCGTGTAGGGCTGGAGTAAATAGTAAAGCACCATATGATGAATCGAAAAGAAAATCGACATCACGAAAACGGATACAAAGATATAGAGGTAATTGAGCGGATTACTCGTTCCTCCACTAATCCAAAGCAACAGAGGTATGCCAATGGCAAACGGCGATGCCGGCAAGAGATTAATCATGACTACGGTTTTCAAGCGATTACGAAATATTGAGAGGATAACATCACTTTGCCGATAGAATCGATAGGTGAGCATGGAATGGTCGCAATTCATGAAAAAAGCCTTCGTGATTGTAGTCCCACGATTGATGAAATACATGACAAGGAGAATTACAGGAAAGTTCTGTAAAATCATTTCGTTGACGTCCTTTCGCAAGCCTTGTGCGAAAATGAGCGCTACAAAAAAGATCAGAATGACAGCAGTAGAAATCAATGTGACAATCGTGGGCGATTTCATGAGCAAGGAACGGTGACGCTTCGTAAAGAGGTCATTAAACAACGCATACCCATGCTTATTACTGGAAATAGATGTATCAGTGGAGATTTCTTTCTCAATTGTCTTCTTTTGAGTTTGGATGGCATTTTTGGAAGATTGTGATTTCATCACTTTTCCCGGACGCAAAATAACCTTATAGAGATCGCGATAGCGCGGGAATTTATTGAGATAGAGGAAACAGGGTATGGAAATTAGAACCGTACCGATGGCGATGAGTGGAAAGATGCGCGCGGAAATCAAGAGTTTCATTTTTGGTAGCCAAAAGGCCGCAATGGTCAATGCAACGAGGCTAAATCCTCGAAGTACGGATGAGGCAACATCGCGTGCTTTACGGGTATTGAGATCTGCTTTATGACCAAAACGAAGCGCTAATGCGTTATAGATACCTTTGGCAGCAACGACAAAAAAAGGAATAAATAATGTGACCCACAGATTCACTTTTGCAAGGCCGCCGAATAAGAGACTAAATGGCAAGAATCCGATAAATGTCTGAAGCAGACTGCCATAAAAGTCCGAAAGCGCATATTTTCTCGGGTCCATACGCATCATGAAGACGGCGTAATACTTATCTTCTTTCGGCTCGACGAGTCTCGAATTGAGGAACATTCCAATGACTGTTCCGATGATCAATCGTGTGATAAAGATATCGGCAGAGGGTAAGTCGCTGTTCATGAAGGTCATAGCGAAGAGAATGCCGAGATAGATCAATTTGCCGGAAAAGGCTGATAGAAAAGTCCAGATACCCGCTAAAACCGTGACGACACTTTTAAGTGCTTTGTTGGCATAAAGTGACGACGGCAAAAGTCGACGAATCAGCGGGGTGCATTTTAACATATAGATAATGTTGTTGACTAAACACGTAAAATGCAAGCGAAAGGAGATTTTATAGGTCTCAATCATGGTCTTCTCCCTTCAAGGCCGCAATAATCTTGTCCTTAAAGGCTTCATTATCCAAAGAGTCGCGCTGAATTTCTTCGAGTACTCCATTATTTAAGATGACGATGCAATCGCAAAGATCGAGTGCGAGCTCCATGATATGCGTGGAAAAGATGAGAATATGATTATCCTTCATGTGACGAAGGAGTTTTTTCATCTCATCGGCAACCACCACATCGAAAGAGGTGAGTGGCTCGTCAAGAAGCAAAATGGAAGGATTCGCAATGAAACTCACGAGCAGTTGCATCTTGTTTTTCATTCCGTGTGAATAATCCTTAAGTAAACGGTCACGGTCTTCCGGCTCCAGACTAACGAGGTCAAAATAGTCGTCTAGCGTCTTCGTATTATCAATGTGTTTGGCATTGATTTCCGTAAAAAACTGCAAAAACTCGCGACCGGTCAGAAATTCCGGAACACTTGGTGTGGAAAGCACATAACCGATATCGTCAGACACAACGGGGCGCTCGATATCTTTTCCATCAGCATCTGTCGATAAAATTGAAATATTCCCCGAATCGATGGGTAAATCATCGTTAATGCAGTTAAAAAGAGTAGTCTTTCCGGCTCCGTTTCGTCCGAGAAGACCGTAAATTTTTCCTTCTTCAAAGGTATACGTTGCGCCGCATAGGACGTGCTTCTTATCAAAACTTTTCTCAATACCTTCTACTTTTAATTGCATTATGATTTCCTCCGATTGATTGCTAAGAGGCAAAGCTTCTCACACAAGTTTTCGTAAGAGAGGCCAGTGGCCGCGGCTTCTTGCGGAAGAAGGCTGACCGGAGTCATGCCCGGAAGATTATTGGCTTCGAGGCAATAAAAGGTGTGGTCGTTCTGATTCAGGATAAAGTCAATGCGGGCATAATCTCCAAGATGCAGGGCATTATGCGCGGCAACGGCAAGTGCTTGCGCAGTTTTCGTCTCTTCGTCGGTGAGAACGGCGGGGCAAATCTCTTGGGTTTTGCCGGCCTGATATTTGTTTTCGTAATCGTAGAAACCTTCGTTCGGGACGATTTCGATGATAGGGAGCGCTTCCCCTTCAAGAACACCAATGGAAAACTCGCGTCCAGGGATAAGCTTCTCAACCATAATCAAGGATTCATATTTTTTCGCGTACGTGATTGCCTTCTCCCATTCGTTACTGTCATGTACAAGTGAAATGCCACAGCTCGAGCCGCAGCCCAATGGTTTTACGACGCAAGGGAAACCAATCGCGTCGATAACCTTTTGCATCGTATCCGTTGCCGTATTGAAAAGCATCCAGTCGGCAGTCGGAATACCTTCGTATCTCATAAGTGTCTTGGAAATGTTTTTATCCATCGCAATGGCAGAGCCGACATAATCAGAGCCGGTGTAGGTGATGTCGAAGCAGTCAAAGACTGCCTGAAGCATGCCGTTTTCACCCATGGCACCATGAAGTGCGACGAAAACGACATCGGCAGCCTTCGCAAGAGGAAGGATATTTGGCCCGATGAGCTCTTTGCGTCCGCCGTGAGCGGCAATAATCGCATCGAGGTCAGGTTCAGTCGCTTGGATTTGATAAGAAAACTTTTTTCCGCTCTCTGGTTTATAGAAGAGAGCTTCGACATCGTCTATCGAATCGATGCCTTCATATACATCCGCAAAAGCGACATGGTGTCCTTTAGAAAGTAAAGCATTGGCGATTAAGCTTCCGGAGGAGAGAGAAACGTCGCGTTCCGGACTGATTCCTCCTGCAAGAACGAGTATTTTCATAAAAAAGGCCTCCTTGACCAAATATTGTGACGGGGCATGCCCCTATTGAATGTCAAACCATTAGCGATTTTACCACAGGCAGTAAAAAAGGGAAACAAAGGGAGGCAAAACGACGGTCTTTTTCGTTTCCTCGCTAGCGGTTCTAATGAGAATCCACTCAATATGAGATTTCAAGTGAAAAATGTTCATAATTGGGGGTGAACGTGTTAAGATAAGACTGATATTTATGTGGAAGGATACGTCTTTTCTATGACGAAGATTCAAATATTAACTCCATTTTTTAATGAAGAAGAACAAATACCGATTACAATCGAACGAATGATTCCGATTATGGAAGCGATTGGTGACGATGTGTCATTGTTGATGGTCGATGATGGCTCGAAGGACGCGACCTGGGATAAAATTTGCGAAGGTGCCGCCAAGTATCCGACTCGAGTAAAGGGCGTCCGGTTTTCACGTAATTTTGGTAAGGAAGCGGCACTTCTGGCCGGTATGGATGCGTCGGATTGCGACGCGCTTGTCATTATGGATGGTGATTTACAACATCCACCGGAGAAAATTGCAGAGATGGTGGATTTATGGAAACAAGGATATGAGGTTGTCGAAGGCGTTAAATCCGAACGACAAAAGGAGAGCTTTGGTTCGAAGATGAATGCCATCTTCTTCTACGGTTTTTTCAAGAAGATATCCGGATATGATCTCAATAATGCTTCCGACTTCAAATTACTCGATCGTCGTGTGATTGATACATTATGCTCGATGCCGGAGCACAATACATTTTTTCGCGGCATGGCCGCATGGGTTGGTTTCAAAAGAACGACCTTCACATTCGAGGTACAAGACCGCGAGACCGGACATTCGCGATGGAATTTTGGAAAGCTCATTAAGCTTTCCGTCGACGCCATCACCTCTTTTTCATCGGTGCCGCTGCAGCTGATTACAATGATTGGTTCTCTATTCATGATTGGAGCATTCATACTTGCCATTCAAACACTCGTCCGTTTCTTCATGGGAAATGCGGCGGATGGATTTACCACGGTGATTTTGGTGACGCTTCTAATCGGCGCCTGCATCATGGTGAGCCTAGGCCTCATTGGCACATATATTGCCAAGATTTTCGACGAAGTAAAACGTCGTCCGCGCTACATCGTATCGGAAGATACGAACCGAAACACGAAGGATAAGATGAATAAGCAGAAAGAAAGCGAGGAAAAGAATTCATGATTGCGATTTTGTATATCGTGGTTGCCGTTTTTTTCGGCACGCAACTGATTCGTTTGCTGGTTCCAGACATTCGACGTCTTTATGTGGGCATTTCCGTCAGACAAGACACCCTTTCCAAAATCCCGGATGCGCTTTTCCTTTATCCTGCTGGGTTTTTGATTGGCATCTCGACACTTTCTTTTCTTACCTATTTTATGGCGTATTTGATGTACGATTTCGTTCCGAAATCGACACATGTACTCTTGCCGGCTAACGGAGTATCGATGTGTTTCTTAGCCGCAATTGGCTGCATTTGCTGGAAGAAGCATTACAGTCGTACGCATGACAAAATCGCACAAGAGCAGACAATCAAGAAGCTTCCGGTTTTCCGTCGCAAGTGGACGGAGATACTTTTTCTCTCCGTAGTTATCGCAGCTATTGTTGTCGCCGCTTCGTTCGTTTATTTTTATTCGTTTCATGCCGACGGATCAAATGTTCATGTCGGTTACAGTGTTTACAGCGACTTTGCTCCGCATATCGCTTTGACATCATCATTTGCCGAAGGCACCAATTTTCCGACACAATACCCGCACTTTGCGAGCGACAACATCCAATACCATTTCCTTTTTTACTTCCTTTGCGGCAATCTTGAAGCACTGGGTTTGCCATTGGTGTGGGCCATCAACCTGCCGAGTATCTTGTGCCTTGTCGCCACGCTTTGCCTCTTTGGTTTGTTGGCGGTACTTCTTTCGGGAAGACGTTTATCGTTCTTGCTTTTCCCGATTCTCTTTTTCTTCCGCAGTTCTGTGAATATTTTCTATCAGATTATTGATTTGACGAAGTTCCCGAACGCTTCCGTAAGCACCGTATTGAAGGGAATTGCGGATCAAACAATATGGTACGCGCATTCTCCTAGAGATGAATGGGGAATATGGGCAGTGAATGTCTATGCAAACCAACGCCATCTCGTGCTCGGACTCGGATTATCCGTGATTCTGATTATCCTCTTTCTCCCGCATTTCCGTCGCATGTTCCTTCATCTTTCGAAGCTTCAAGGCGCGAAAACCAAGTGCACACGATTCTTTATTTCCCGTGAGGCTTGGCTATTCCGTCAAAATGATCCGCTCCATCCAATCGGCTCATTGATTTTAGCTTGCATCATTGTGGCTGTTATGCCCTTTTTCCATGGGTCGGCGCTCATCGCGGCATTACTCATATTGTTTTGTATGGCAATTTTCTCCGAAAACCGCTTAAGCTACGCAGTAGTCGCACTGCTTGCGATTATTTCGGCTTCTTTGCAATCCATTTTCTTCTCGGGCAGTGTATCCAGTGTCGCATTGTTCACTTACCATTTTGGATTTATTCTCGATTTGCCCGAAAAGGCGAGTGCAGGACAGGTTCTCTCGTCTTTCTCAGAGATTTTTTCCTACCTCTCATCCATAGGATTCCTAACATTCCTGATTCCTTTGATAATCATGGTGGGACTTTTTATTTACGAAATCATCAGGAAGAGAAATATCTATCGCCCGGTCTTAATCGTTGCCTGTTTATTCCCGCTGATATTTGCATTTTTCTTCATGGTCTCTCGCGAAGCGTTGGCCAACCACAAATTCATCCAAATCACATTCCTATTCTTAGATGTTTTTGTAGCCGGAGCATTAGCCAATATCATCATTTTACCGATGCGCCCTCGACAAACACGATTCGAGACCAAGGACATGGCACACGAGCGCGAAACACCGGACCGCCCGATTACAGTAGCGCCTTCCGTTTACTACCCATCGCAAATTGCGGCTGCTGTATTGTCATTCGTGCTGATTCTTTGCTTAGTCGGCACAGGCATCAGCGAATGGTTTGTCTACAAGAATATCAATAAGGGATACGTGGAGCTTCATACCGATTCGCAAATGGTCGAATGGATTGAGGAGAATACGACAAACAAGGATGTTTTCTTGACACCGATGTGGTCGACGAACGACTTTTTCTTAAGCGGTCGAATGGCATATTACGGGTGGCCCTATTTTGCATGGTCAGCCGGACATGATACAGAGATTCGTCAAGCCAATTACCAATGGCTGCTTACCGGTTGCTACGGTAATATTGATGAGTTCCGTCGTTATTGTGGAGAACAAGGCATCACCTACTTCATCGCATCAGACGATTATTTCGGCGTTGAAGAAAGCAACCATTACTACTTTGCAAACTTCTTCGAAACCTACTTGGAGCCAGTCGCGACATTCCCAGAGATTAATACGACAATCTACAAGATATCGTGACTTGACAAAGAGCCAAATGCGCGTAAGATAGACGTGTAACCGAATAATTTGGAAACTAACGAAAAAGCATCGCGATACACGTCGCCTTCCTGATTCAAAAGTGACCATCATCATAATTATGTATTGATTTGACGATGAACGTCCTTTTGAAGCTGTGCGCGACAAGAGGACGTTTTTTTGCTGAAAGGAGAGACCTATGTGTAAAAGAATTGCCGTCGTGGCAGCGGTTTTGGATCATCCGGAGCTATGTGCGGCTTCATTTAACAAAGAAGTCGCCTCGTTTCACGGAATAATTAAAGGTCGTATGGGAATCCCCTTTGACGACGAAGAAATGGCCGTCATCAGCTTAACCGTTGTCGGTGAACTCGATGAAATCAATGCATTGACGGGGCGCTTGGGACGCATCCCAGGAATCAATGTTAAAACCGCCATCTCCGCCAAGGAAATTGCTCCACACGACGTAAAGTAATAATCAATGGCCGCTTTCGCGGCGTGAAAGGTGAAAACATATGATTATTGAAGGTATGGAAATTGAAGAATTCATTAACCAGCAGGAAATCGAAGATACTCTTGCTCATGCGCAGCACGCATCTGACGAAGAAATCGCAGAAATTCTGGCACGTGCAGAGCGTTTTGCCGGACTGAAGCCACTGGACGTAGCGAAGCTTCTCATGATGGACGACAAGCATTTGCCGGAGCTCTTCCGTATTGCTCGCAAAATCAAAGAAGCCATTTATGGCAATCGTATCGTCATGTTTGCTCCGTTATACGTAAGTGATTATTGCGTCAATCATTGTCTCTATTGTAGCTACAATAAGTGCCATCAATTTAATAGAAGAAAGCTGACTACGGAAGAAATCCGTCGCGAAGTCATCGAAATCGAGAAGATGGGACACAAGCGTATCGCCATGGAAGCCGGTGAGGACGATGAAAACTGCCCAATTGACTACATTGTCGACGCCTTGAAAACAGTCTATGCGACTCAGTCTGACATCTCGGGCGAGATTCGACGCGTGAATGTGAATATTGCATCCACCACAGTCGAAAACTTCAAGAAGTTAAAGGAAGTCGGTATCGGTACCTACATTCTTTTCCAGGAGACATACCACCAGCCGACTTATAAAAAGTATCATGTTTCTGGCCCGAAGAGCGATTATTGGTATCACACCACCGCATTTGACCGTGCCCAGACTGCAGGAATTGATGATAACGGCGCAGGCGTACTTTTCGGACTGGCAGATCCGTACTTCGAAACCTTGGCATTGATGATTCATAATGAGCATATGGAAAAGACCTATGGCGTCGGATTCCATACCATTTCCGTACCACGTATCCGCCCGGCAGAAGGAGCGAATCTCGAAGAGATTTACCCTCATATTCCGGACGATGCAACCTTCCGCAAAATCGTGGCGGTTATCCGTCTTGCTGTGCCATATACTGGCATGATTATTTCGACACGTGAATCGGCAGCCATGCGAAAAGACCTTCTTGATTGTGGCATTACGCAAATGAGTGCATGCAGTGCCGTCGGTGTTGGCGGCTATTATGCGGAAAAAGTTCGCCGCGAAACCGGCAAAACCGATCCGTCCTTGATGGCACAGTTCGATAAGAGTGATGAACGTTCTGCGGATGAAATTATCACCTGGCTCATGAGCGAAGGATTGATTCCTTCATGGTGTACCGCTTGTTATCGCAAAGGAAGAACAGGCGATCGCTTCATGTCATTGGCGAAGAGTGGCGAAATCAAGAACACGTGCCACCCAAATGCTTTGATGACATTATCCGAATACCTTGAAGATTATGCTTCTCCGGAAGGAAAGAAAATCGGCTACGCCCTCGTTGACCGTGAACTTGAAAAAGTGGCGGATCCTGAGAAACGCGAAGCCGCGCGCGCCAATGTCACCCTTATCCGTGGCGGCAAGAAGAGAGACCTATATTTCTAATGCAATATATTTCCCACAGAAAATGAAAGGCTCTTTCCCTTAAATCGTGTAGAATAAGGGAAGGGGTTTTTCATTATTCGCCCAGAATCAAGACAACCAAGGGAGAACGATTATGGATAAATCAGATGTGATCGTCATTGGCGCCGGACCTGCAGGTATGATGGCCGCCATCACGGCAGCCAAGAAAGGCGTCCGAGTCATACTTCTCGAAAAGAATCACGTATGCGGAGAGAAACTCCTGCTCACTGGTCACGGCCGCTGTAACATAACCAATCTCACATCACTTTCGGAATACAGCACTCGCTATTTTGAAAACGGCAAGTTCTTGATTTCCGCTCTCCATGCATTTTCGCCTGAAGACATCGTCGAATTCTTTGACGCAGAGGGCCTTCATCCTCATATCGAAAACGATATTCTAGTATTTCCACATACGGAAAAAGCTATCGACGTACGAGACACCCTTCTTCGTATGCTAACTCGTTTTTCCGTGCATACAATAACAGATGCCGAAGTCGTTGAAATTGCCGCGCTTCATGCGAAGTCGAGCTCTGATGAGATGTCCGCGCCAACATGTTATATGGTCACTACGGCAGACGGTCGAAGGTATTCTGCCCCGTCATGTATCGTTACTGTCGGTGGAGCGACCTTCCCGCAAACTGGCTCGAATGGAAAAATGCTTCCACTTCTTCATTCGCTCGGTCATACATCCACGCCGCTTTTGCCATCACTCGCCCCGATCCTTTGTGAAAAACAAGGCATCGACGTTTTGGCCGGACTTTCTTTATCCGATGTAGACGTCGAATTGATAATTGATGAGAAAACGGCGGCCCGTTCACACGGCGATATACTTTTTACACACACGGGACTTAGTGGTCCCGCAATCATGCGCTTGGCGCGTTATTTACCATCGAATCAGACAAAATACGCGGCAGGTTGTGTGGCTCTTCGCTTCGCTTTTATTTCACGTGCAACCGCCGATGAATGCATAATGACACAGCTTTCCGATCACCCTAATATGACCATCGGCCGAATCCTCTCCCTTTTCGTCCCGAATCGACTGGCAAAATGGATGCTGGCGCGTATCCATATCGATGAATCGAAGCCTGCTCATGACATTACCAAAGAAGAACGAAAGAAAATCACCGCAGAGCTCAAAGAAGGTCGATACACCGTAACTCGTCAATCTCCGATGCATAACGCATTTCTAACCCGTGGTGGAATCACACTATCGGAGGTTTCGCCGAAAACCATGGCATCGAAAATCAATCCCGGTCTATTTTTTGCCGGAGAAGTTCTTGATATTGACGGCGAATCGGGCGGATTTAATCTCCAAGCTGCATGGTCGACGGGCTATGTCGCTGGTGAATCGGCGGCCACCCACGCAAGAATGACAGATACCGAAAATTGATTCGTTGCCGAAATCGTGGTACTCTTTTTCTGTGTTTTGAAAGGAATAATGAGGACATATGGATAAGGATCAATCACCAACTACGAATACAGAAAATACCCCGTCAATCGATGCATTACCGATGACGGATTCTGAGTTGGATAATTCAAAGAAGAAAGATACGGTCGCTGATGCGAAGCCCACCGATACGGACATCGAGTGTCCGCATTGCGGGTATATCAATCCACCCGAGAAAACACTTTGCGACCTGTGCAATGAACGTCTCGATGGTGTTTCCGAGAAAACCAATTACAAAATGGCCGATTTGTATTCTTCCGGTGTCGCCAAGCCACTTGACGAAGATAGCCAATCCGCTGGCCACCTCTTTTTATCTCTTCCCGTTAGAATCATTTCTCTTGCCATCGTATTGATTATTGTCGGTTGTGTTCTCGTTTTTGTATATAAAGGTGCAGACAACGAAGAGATTAAGGATTGGCAAACAATGGAAAAAAGCGAATTCCGGCAGGTGAACGTCACGGAATATATGGAGTACTACACGAAACCTGAACAGCACGCGAAAGAGAACATAGCTATCTCTGGTGAGGTTTACTTTGTCTACCAAGAAGGCAATAATTATTGCTACAACATTGTCATGAGTGATAACTCCACGTGTACATGGCTCATCAACTATACACCGAAGGAAGACAATCCGAAGCCTCGAGAAGGCGACTATGTGACGTTTTATGGCGAATTTCAAGGTCTTACTGAGGTTGAACTTGTATTGACCGATAATGAAACCATCCAAATGCTTAGCGTATACTCGTGTCAATGCGACATATCGTGATAAAAAATATTTGCAAAACCTTTTATTCATGATACAATATCCGTAATTTTAGCCGAAGATATGGCTAATGTTTGCCTGTTACTTCTGTCTGGGGGAAAAAAGACAGCTGTAACATTTTTACGGAGGGGGATCATCATGGAAAATTTTAGTGAAAAAAGCGGGTTATTCAGCACAGGCGTAGATGAATCATGTGGCGATATCACTTGCCCACATTGCGGGTACATCAATCCAGGCGAAAAAAACAATTGTGAAATGTGCGGAGAATCGGTGAGAATTTCACCTGAAGAGAAACAACGCATGGAAAATGAAAGCGAAAGATTCAGATCCATGCGCTACCAACAGCCAAGGATTGTTTCGACGAGTACCAAGATTCCGATCCCGGTTATTGCCGTTGGATGTAGCCTTTTACTTGTTTTTTTTGGGACTGGTTTTTTTTCTCCTTATGTCTCTCTTGGGTAGTTCGCAGGACGGATACGACGCGTCACGTACTGAATACAATTATGTCTATCCAGAAGTTTACCAAGATTACGTCATAGGAGGCGATTCGCTCGAAGGCGATTGGATTTGGATGCCGTGCAGTGTAATTGCAGTCGAGCAAACTGATGAGAAGACGCAATTGACAGTTACCATGCAACATGAATATTTCTATGAGTCAGATACCGTTTGGATAGTTACCTATGATCCACAATCATCTAGCGACGCTAAAAATATTGACGTCGGTGATGATATTAATCTTTATGGACAATATACCGGTCATACTGATTATACGGAACCGGGAACTCCATATGTTGATAGAGTACCGACTATGACTGCCTACCGCGGCGCGGTGGATTATCTTTTTTCAAATGACGCTTTTGTAGTCGCCGAGTATCTAAGCGTAAAGCTTACTGGGGGAATCGAAACATGGAGGACTGAACAAGCAAATTAATCTGAAGCTTGAGAGAAATCACGGACTCGGTGCAGTAAACACAGACTACATTCTGATATTGTTTTAACTAAACACGACAAGAAGTGAAACCATGGGCAAGCCCATGAATGAGCATCTTGTCGTTTTTAGTTGTCAGAAAATGTGGCGCATGTGAATCCAACAGTACCGTGCGAAAAGCAGTAGTAAGAAATAATTTGTATTATGCAAAAATCACTATTGACAATTAAACAGTACCGCCTTATACTCACTACTGTACAAAGCTTACTAGCAAAGGAGGAAATCAAATGAATGTACAATTTAAAAAGGGTGTGCTTGACCTATGCGTGCTTTCCATGCTGAAAGATAGCGATTGTTACGGATATGAGTTAGCCAATACTCTTTCAGAGCTCATCAAGATTTCAGATGGCGCTGTTTACCCACTTCTTCGCAAGCTCGCATCTGACGGGTTCGTTACGACATACTTGCAAGAATCACAGAGTGGCCCGCCTCGTAAATACTACAGCTTAACGGCAATGGGGCAAAAGCAGCTGAAAGAATTAATGGAAGAGTGGATTAGCTTTACAGAAAGCGTAAATAAAATTGTGGGGGGGACAAGCTCATGACAAAACAAGATTATCTGTCAGCGCTTAGAGCATATTTAGCTAAGTTACCAAGCGATGAAGTCGAAGATATTTTGCGTGATTTCGAAGAGCACTTCTCTATTGGCTTATCACAAGACAAGACAGAACAGGAGATTGCCGCAGAACTCGGTTCTCCCGCAGAAGTCGCTAAGACGTACATTGATGAAACAATACCAGAAGGCTTCGAAGCCACAACCGCCGGTGCAAGGGTAACCGGACAGACAATTGCAGCGGCACCTGTTGCAAAAGCGGAAAAGGATGTTTCAGGTGCGCGAGTTTTCGTTGTACTCTTTAACCTCTTAGTATTTATCTGGGTTTGGATTAGTATTGCAATGACCGTACTTGGATTCTGGATGCTTCCGATTGGCTTGATTATTGCCGTGATTGCTATGTTGATTGCGATTGCAGCAGTTCCTGCGGCGGCAATGGCGTTTTACATTTTCTTGCTTCTCGGATTGCTTTTCCTCGCGATTGCGACGGGCATAGCTATGTTCTTTGCAACAAAGGGATTTATCTGGGTAACGGTAGAATACGTAAAATGGAACAAGAAGATATATAAAGAAGGATTTTAAGGGAGGCGCAACATGAAAAAGAGCACGAAAGTATTGCTTTGGAGTCTTGGTATTTCGACGTTTCTCTCACTTGTTTGTTTCGGAATTTCCATAGGTATCGGTATTCATGAGCTCCCGAAACTCGGAAAAGAGTGTTGGGATGAGTGGGAAGATAGTGGTTATTTTGAAATGGAGGAAGGAAGCATCATTATTAATGGTGTTGACCCCGATGAGCTCGATGAGGATGTAACGGTAGACCTGCCATTTCTTCATGTCGACGTTGATCAAGAAACAGGCGACATTGTCGTTGATATGCCAGGATTACATATAAGAACGAATGATGACGGAGATACAAGTGTTGCATTCGGAAATGAAGAACCTGCGGAATTAACCGATGAATCGGATGAAACTGATACTTCGACTGAAACCACGCAAATTGCAGAAACGACAGTTGCTGCTGAATAAAACAAGCTACTTCGGTAGTTGAATATATGACGAGAAAGGTGTTTCGCGATGCGAACGAAAGGAAGGCGATTGATGATAAACCGGATTTTTGTGAAGCCAATCAAGAAATAAGTTCCCGAAAAGTGGAGTTCTCTATGTGAGGACTCCATTTTTAGTTATTTTTCTTAACGATTCTTGTGTTGACAATTTGCGAAAAAGCTTTCATAATACACATACATCGCATAAGTGATGCTTATAGCGCACATGCGTTGACGGAGAAAAGTAACCATTCTTGAACGAACAGGGCGTGCCGGTCATAGATTGAGAGCCGACATACGAAGATTGAATTGTGAAGTTCCCTCTCGAGCAGATTTGCTGAATGTTTCACTAGTAGGCAAATACGGAAGCCTCCCGTTATCATAAGGCATTTGGCTGATAGGCCGAAGAACGAGCGCGATGTCCGGATAACGGATATCGAAAATGGGTGGTACCGCGAATGAATTTCGTCCCATTGCTATTTCGAAGGAGAGATGGCGATGGGTTTTTTGTCGTCTCTCGGGTGTGAAAACACCAACGTTTATGTGTCGCCGGACATTGCGACAAGAAAGGTGGTCTTATGAGACGAGAAGTGAATTCCTACATTTGGAATCCGGAAGAGGAGTGCATGTCAGATGAGAAACGTGCGCAGGTGCAAAGTGAACGCCTGGTGAATTGCGTGAATCGCATGTACGAACATGTGCCTTACTATCGTAAGCGCATGGATGAGCAAGGAATTAAACCGGGAGATATTCGCGGTGTTGAGGATTTACATAAATTACCATTTACCGATAAATTCGACTTCAGAGATAATTATCCGTTCGGTACATTGGCTGTGCCGCGTGATGAACTGGTGCGCGTGCATGCTTCTTCAGGAACGACAGGCCGCATGAAGGTCGTTGGCTATACACGAAATGACGTGAAATTGTGGCAGGAAGTACTTTGCCGTTCGATGGCACGTAGTGGTGTGCAAAAGGGTGATCTCGTGCACATTGCGTATGGTTATGGCCTCTTCACAGGTGGTTTGGGACCGCATTATGCCTGTGATCCGATGGGCGCGATTGCATTGCCCGTTTCCGGCGGCAATACGGCCAGACAGATTCAGATTTTGCGCGAGTGGAAACCGCAGGTCATCATGTGTACACCGACCTATATGTTGCATTTGGCGGATCAAATGGAAGCGATGGGTGTGGGACCTGATGAATTGGCATTGCGTACCGGTATTTTCGGCGCGGAAGCTTGGACACTCGAGATGCGTGACCAAATCGAAGAGAAAATCGGATTGCGTGCTTTTGATATTTACGGTTTGACAGAAATCTGCGGGCCTGGTGTTGGTTGTAGCTGTGAGCATTCTGACTTGATTCATATCGAATCGGATCACTTCATTCCGGAAATCGTCGACCCAGAAACGGGAAAACCGCTTCCTGAAGGCGAGCTCGGAGAATTGGTATTCTCTTCGGTCACTAAAGAAGGTGTACCGCTTCTGCGATATAACACACACGATTTGACGCGTATTTACTATTCTAAGTGCGAATGCGGTCGTACATCACCACGTATCGAGAAGGTGACGGGTCGTGCCGATGACATGCTGATTATTCGTGGTGTGAATGTTTTCCCATCGCAAATCGAGGCTGTTTTGCTCGCACACAGTGAGGTCGAGCCACACTATATCATCATTGTGGACCGTATCAATAATATGGATCGCATGGTCGTAAAGGTCGAAATGACCCCTTCGTTCTTCTCGGATTCTATTCGCGAAATCGAACGGATTGAAAGAGTTTTGGAAGGCGATATCGCTTCTATTACCGGTATTCATGCAAAGATTCAACTTTGCGAGCCTCGCTCATTGCCTCGTTCGGAAGGCAAGATGAAGCGTGTCTATGACGAACGTAACGTACAGCAAAGCCCACTTACAGCGAAAAAGTAATACGTGGATTTTAA
>Ga0116152_10000756_pt1 | contig 26710 bp, 17 predicted proteins | sample AD_UKC119_MetaG_FD_89894 | JGI IMG/M metagenome (GOLD analysis project Ga0116152, IMG submission 89894) | Active sludge microbial communities of municipal wastewater-treating anaerobic digesters from Hong Kong - AD_UKC119_MetaG | ecosystem: Engineered > Bioreactor > Anaerobic > Digestate...
CTGCGCCGCCGCACAGGTTTATCCACATGACTGTCCTCACCCTCGCTTCGGGATCCAGCGTCCGTGCCACGCTTCTGCGCAATGCAGGGGTAGCGATTGACGTGCGTCCGGCGCGCATCGACGAAGAGAACCTGCGCGATTCGCTGCTCGCCGAAGGCGCCACGCCGCACGACCTTGCGGATGCCCTGGCCGAACACAAGGCGCTGAAGATCGCCCCGCAGGCGCCACTCGTCCTGGGCTGCGACCAGATCCTGGAATGCGACGGCCGGATCTATAGCAAACCCTCCTCGCCGCAGGATGCCCTGGCCCAGCTTGCGGACCTGCGCGGCAAGACCCATCGCCTGCACACCGCCGCCGTGCTCTACGCGATGGGCGAACCCGTCTGGCGCCATGTCGCCACACCCCGGCTGACGATGCGCGCCTTTTCCGACGCCTTTCTTCAGTCCTATGTCGCCACCCAATGGGATCAGATCCGCCACTGTGTCGGCTGCTACCAGATCGAGGGCGCGGGCCTGCGCCTGTTCGACCGGATCGAGGGCGACCTGTTCAGCATTCAGGGCCTTCCGCTTCTGGAACTGCTCTCCATCCTCACCTTGCGCAAGGATATCGACGGTTGAGCCAGCAAATCCCCCTCGCGGCGGTCATCGGGTTCCCGGTGGCGCATAGCAGATCGCCCAGGCTGCACGGCCATTGGCTGGCCCGCTACGGGATCGCTGGCCATTACGTTCCGCTGGCCATTGCGCCCCAGGACTTTGCCCAGGCGCTCGCGCAGTTGCCGCGCATGGGTTTCGTCGGTGCGAATGTGACCATCCCGCACAAGGAAACGGCCTTGGCGCTGGCCGATCGCGTGACGCCGCTTGCCGACCGGATCGGTGCCGCCAATACGCTGCTGTTTACGCCCGACGGGATCGAGGCCGACAACACCGACGCCTACGGATTTACCCAGAACATCCGCGAGGGTCTGCCGGGCTGGTCGCCCCGGCGCGTGGCACTGATCGGTGCCGGCGGCGCCAGCCGCGCGGTGATCGTCGCGCTGCAAGACGCCGGTGCGCAGGACATTCTGTTGACCAACCGCAGTCCGGACCGTGCGCTGGATCTGGCGGCTGATTTCGGCCCCGGCGTCACCCCCGTGCCCTGGCGCGACCGGCAGGCGATGCTGGACGGGTGCGACACCCTGGTGAATGCGACGTCGCTGGGCATGACCGGCCAACCCGCGCTGGATCTCGACCTTGGCGCCCTGCCCGTTTCGGCGGTCGTGAACGATCTGGTCTATGCGCCGCTCGAAACCCCGTTGCTGGCCGCGGCGCGCGCGCGCGGGAATCTGGGGATCGATGGTCTGGGGATGTTGCTGCATCAGGCCGCGCCCGGCTTCGAACGCTGGTTCGGCATCCGCCCCACCGTGGACCAGGATCTGCGCAAGGCGGTGCTGGCATGAGCGTCGTTCTGGGTCTGACCGGCTCCATCGGCATGGGCAAATCCACCACCACCGGCTTTTTCCGCGAGGCCGGCGTGCCGGTCTGGGATGCCGATGCCGCCGTGCACCAACTTTATTCCCCGGGCGGTGCGGCGGTGGCCTCGATCGCGCAACTCCACCCTGCGGCCGTCCGAGACCAGGCCATCGACCGCGCGGTCCTGCGCGCGTGGATCGCAACCGACCCCAACGCGCTGAAGCGGATCGAGGCCGTCGTGCACCCGCTCGTCGCCGCCTCGCGCGCCGCGTTCCTCCAGGACAACGCCGATGCGCCGCTGGTTGTCCTGGATGTGCCCTTGCTGTTCGAAACCGGCGGCGATGGCTATTGCGACGAAACCCTGGTCGTCACCGCCCCGCCCGATGTCCAGCGCGCCCGCGTCCTGTCCCGGCCGGGCATGACCGACGCGCATTTGCAGACCATCCTGGCCAAACAGATGCCCGACGCCCAGAAACGCTCCCGCGCCAATCATGTGATCGAGACCCTGAGCCTGGATCAGACCCGCGCCGCCGTGCTCGACCTGATCTTTCGGTTGACCGGAACCCGGCCCCATGCGTGAGATCGTCCTGGACACCGAAACCACCGGGTTCGAACCCGCCGAGGGCCACCGCCTGGTCGAAATCGGCTGCGTCGAGCTGTTCAACCACATGCCGACCGGGCGCACCTATCACCAGTATATCAACCCCGACCGCGACATGCCGGCCGAGGCCTTTGCCGTCCATGGCCTGTCCGAGGATTTTCTGCGCTCCCAGCCCCTGTTCGCCCAGATCGCCGACGCCTTTCTGGATTTCGTGGATGGCGGCACGCTGGTGATCCACAACGCGGCCTTCGACATGAAGTTCCTGAACTGGGAATTGGCGAACGCCCGCAAGCGACAGTTGCCGACCGACCGCGTGGTGGACACGCTGACGATGGCGCGGCGCAAGTTTCCGGGCTCGCCCGCCACGCTGGACGCTCTCTGCCGCAGATTTGGCGTGGACAACTCCAACCGAACCCTGCACGGCGCGCTGCTCGACTCGGAAATCCTGGCCGAGGTCTATCTCGAATTGATCGGCGGCCGTCAGCCCGATTTCGCGCTGGGGGTGCAGCAGCAGAAACAGCGCACCTCGGATGCGACGACGACGGCGTGGCGCCCGCGCCCGCGCCCCACACCGCTGCCCCCGCGCCTGACCGCGACCGAATCCGCCGCGCATGACGCGCTGATCGCCAAGATGGGCGACAAGGCGATCTGGCGCCGCCATGACAACTGACCATGCCCTGGTGATCGGCGCTGGGCCGGCCGGCCTCATGGCGGCCGACCAGCTCTTGCGCGCAGGCGTTCCCACCCTGGTGGTCGAGGCCAAGCCATCGCCCGCCCGCAAATTCCTGATGGCCGGGAAATCGGGGCTGAACCTGACAAAGGACGAACCCCTGTCCGAATTCGTCCCGAACTATGCCGAATCCGGCGATTGGCTGCGCCCCATGCTGGCTGAATTCGGCCCCGCGCAGGTTCAGGCCTGGGCGCGCGCGCTGGGTTGCGATGTGTTTACAGGGACGTCCGGCCGGGTCTTTCCGCGCGCCATGAAGGCCTCGCCGCTGCTGCGCGCCTGGCTGCGCGACCTGGGCGCGCGGGGACTGGATCTGCGCACCCGCTGGCGGTGGACCGGGCTGTCCGAGGGGTTTGTCTTTGACACACCGCAGGGTCCGCAAACCCTGCGCCCGGTCGCAACGGTTCTGGCGCTGGGCGGCGCAAGCTGGGCGCGCCTGGGGTCAGACGGCGCCTGGGCTTCGATCCTCGCCGCTCAGGGGATCCCCCTGGTGCCGTTCCAGCCCGCGAACATGGGCTTCCTGGCCGCCTGGTCGCCCCACATGACGCCCCATTTCGGCGCCCCGCTGAAATCCATCGCCCTGATTGCCGGGGCCCAGCGCGCGCGAGGCGAGGCTGTGATCTCGGCCCGCGGGATCGAGGGGGGCGGCATCTACGCCGTCAGCCGCGCCTTGCGGGACGGCGCGGCGCTGCACATCGACTTGTTTCCCGATATCGATCTGGCGCGGCTGACCGAACGTCTGGCGGCACGACCCAGGGCCGAGTCCGCAACCAACAGCTTGAAAAAGCTGGGTCTTTCCGGCGCACGTTTGGCCCTGGTCCTGGAATGCGCGCGCCCGCTTCCTGCCGATGCGGCCGCGCGCGCCCGGTTGCTCAAATCGCTGCCGATCCCGCTGACCGGCCCCCGCCCGACGGACGAGGCCATCTCGACCGCCGGCGGCATTCCCCGCTCGGCGCTGGACGCGGATCTGATGCTCACGGCCCTGCCCGGGGTCTTTGCCGCCGGCGAAATGCTGGATTGGGAGGCCCCGACCGGCGGCTACCTGCTGACCGCCTGTTTCGCCACGGGCCGCATTGCCGGACAGGCGGCCGCCCGGTTCATAGCGCGATCGCGGTCAGGATGAACCCGTCCGCCCGCGCGAATCGCCCGTCGATCCGATCGCCTGGTCGAAACGGACCGACCGCGCGCTGAAAACGGGCGCTGAATACCGCGTCGCCCAAAGTGACCGCGAACACATCAAAGCCGAACAACTCTCTGCTCAGCGGGTATTGCGCCTTGTAGGCGCATTCCTTGGCGCTGAAGATCACCCGCGCCAACCGCCCGGCGTCGGCCCGCCCGCGCAGCCAATCGCGCTCGGCGGGCAGCAATATGGTGTCCCAGACCTCGGCCGGCAGGTCCTCGTCGTGTTCGAGATCCACACCGACCATCCGATGGGACCGCGACGCCACGGCCAGCGCCCAATACCCCGCGTGGGTGATCGACCCGACCCAGCCCGTGGGCCAGACGGGGGCACGATCGGTCCCCATCGGGATCGGCCGGGCCGCGCCCAGGGCGGCGCGCGCGGCCTTTCTGCCGGTTGCGAATTCGTCCTTTCGGGCCGCAACGGCGCCGGTCATGGCCGCGGCCTCCTGGGGGAACAGATCGGCGGGGCCGATCCGCTCTACCCCCAGGGACAGCCCGGGCAGAACCCGGGCGGCCATGGCGCGCAGGCTCATCCCAGTTTGCTCAACCGCTCGGCCCGCATCGCGCGGCGCCTGGACATCGCGTCCAACCGCCCGCGCGCCGCCTCGGCCTCGGCCTCGACCGGGGCCTCGGCGACGGGTTTGGGACCGGCCGGCTTCAACTTTGCGTCGATGTGAGAGGCCAGCGCCGACAGAACCGGGAAGCGGAAGACGTCGGTGATCGACAGGCCCGGCAGCGCCAGCGCCTCGCGGATCTCGCGGTGCGCCTGCACCGCCAACAGCGAATGCCCGCCCAGCTGGAAGAAGTTGTCGCCCGGCTTCACCTCGGCCACGCCCAGCACATGGCGCCAGATCCCGGCGATCCGCACCATGGTGTCGCCGCCGTTCGCCGCGACCGGCGCCTCGATCACCGCGGGCCGCACCAGCATCGGCGCGGGCAGGGCTTTTCGGTCGATCTTCTTGTTCGGCGTCAACGGGAAGCGATCCAGCCGGACCACATGCGCGGGCACCATATGGGCGGGCAAAGTGCGTGCCAGCGCCGCTTTCAGCGCCGCGGTGTCCGCAGACCCCAGGACATAGGCCACCAGCCGCACGTCGCCGGGCTGATCCTCGCGCGCGATGACCACGCTTTGCGTGACGCCGGGCTGGGCATCCAGCGCGGTCTCGATCTCGCCCAGCTCGATCCGGTAGCCGCGCAGCTTGACCTGATGGTCGGCGCGGCCCAGGAAGTCGATGCCGCCATCGGCCCGCAGACGCACCAGATCGCCGGTGCGGTAGAGCCGCGCGCCCCCGATCTGCACAAAGCGGTCCGCCGTCAGGTCCGCGCGTTGCCAATACCCGCGCGTGACACCCGCGCCGCCGATCCACAATTCCCCCTCGGCGCCGATGGGAACCGGGCGCCGGGCTTCGTCCAGCACGTGCAGGGCGGTGTTGGCGATGGGCGTGCCGATACCCACAACCCCTTCGCCGCCGCGCGACAGGGCGGTGGTGGACCAGATGGTGGTTTCGGTCGGGCCATACATGTTCTGCACGGGCGCACCGGTGATCTGCGCCAGATCCGCCGCCAGCGCACCCGGCAAGGCCTCGCCGCCGATCAGGATCTGTTTCACGCGACTCAGCGCTGCCCGGGCTTCGTCATTGCCCACCAGCATCCGCGCCATCGAGGGCGTGCATTGCAGATGCGTCACGCCGTGGCGCTGGATCTGCGCTGCCAGCGAAAAATCGTCGGGCGCCAGCTGCGCGGGCGCGTTCGAGCGGCGCAACACCTCGGCCAGCGGATAGAGCCCCTCGAGCACCTGCGCGGTCGGGATGCCGTAGTCGATCAGGCAGCCGATCTCGGTCACGCCGATGCGCTTCAGTTGCTCGACCCGGCGCTGGCAGTCCTCGACCGTGCCAAACAGGCCCGAATCCTCGAAATACCGGTTGAAGGCATACTCGAGGATGCCGTCCACCTCGTCCTGGCTGAGCGTGCGCAGGTCGATGTCCATCGGGTTCGACACGCCTTTGGGCTTCTTGAATGCGGGAAAGGCCCAGGCGTATTGCTTGACCAGCCCAGCCGCCGACAAGAGATAGCTTTTCATCGGCCCGCGCGCCGTTTCGCGCGCCAGCTCACGGGTGCGCGCCACATAGGTGTGCAGCATCAGCGTGACGCTGAAGTCCCGCGGATCGTGGCCCGCGGTGCGCAGGGCCTCATGATAGATCCGGATCTTTCCGGCGACCTCGTCGATGGACTGGCCCAAAAGGTGCGTCAGCACGTGCGCACCGATCTCGCCCGCCTCGCGCCAGGTGTCGGGGTTGCCGGCGATGGTCAGCCAAAGCGGCAGTTCCCTTGAGACCGGGCGCGGCAGCGACTGGATCGCGCGGGTTTCGCCGTTGTGGTCGAAATCGACCGCGTCGCCGCGCCACAGGCGGCGGATCTTGTCGATGGTGTCGAACATCGCGGCCTTGTTGTTCGGCACGCTGTTCTCGGGCCTCAGCACGAAGTCCACGGGATGCCAGCCGCTGGCGATTCCCAACCCGGCGCGGCCGTTGGTCAGGTTGTCGATGACGGCCCATTCCTCGGCGATGCGCACGGGATGGTGCAGGGGCGCCACGCAGGACCCGGACCGCACATCGATGTTGCGTGTCACCGCGGCCACCGCGGCGCCGGTCACGGCGGGGTTCGGATAGGGGCCGCCGAACGCATGGAAATGGCGTTCGGGTGTCCAGACGGCCTTGAATCCGTGGGTATCGGCGAATTTCGCGCCCTCCAGCAGCAATTCGTATTTCTGCGGGCCGGGGCCGTCGTCATTTCCCCAGTAGAACAGGCTGAAGTCCATCTTTTGGTCGGACACCGGCATCGACCCGCCCGAGACCATCATCCGGTCCTCGTCCGAGGTCAGCACCAGCTTGAAGCCGCGCGCCAGCGTCCAGAACAGTTCCAGCACCGAGATATCGAAGCTGAGCGAGGTGACGGCCAGCCAGACCCCGGCCGGATCGTGCGGGATGCGGTCATCCATCCCGGCAAAGAAGTTTGCCACGTTGCGGTGTTCGACCATCACGCCCTTGGGCTTGCCGGTCGAGCCCGAGGTATAGATCAGATACGCCAGATCCTGCGGCGCCGCGCCGGTGGCGGGGTTGTCCTCGCTGGCGGCATTCAGCCGTGTGTCGGTGTCCAGCACCAGCAGATCGGCGGCATGGGCGGGCAGGATGTCGATCAGCGCGGATTGCGTGACGATCACGGGCGCGCCCGAATCCGTCAGAAAGTGTTGCAGGCGCTCGGCGGGATAGGCCGGGTCCATCGGCACATAGGCGCCGCCCGCCTTCAGGATACCCAGTGCGCCGATCAACAGATCGGGCGAGCGACGGGCGCACAGCGCGACCGGCGTGTCGGGCCCGATTCCCATCGCTTGCAGCACATGCGCCACCCGGTTCGCCCGCGCGTTCATCTGGGCATAGGTCAGGCTGACGCCTTCGAACACCAGCGCCACGGCGTCAGGCGTGCGGGCGACCTGCGCTTCGAACAGGCGGTTAATGGTCTGGTTGTCAAAGGCGCGCGCGGTGTCGTTCAGCCGATCCAGAATCTGCCGCTCGGGCGCGCTGAGAAGATCGAGCTCGGCGATTGGGCCCTCGGCTTTGGCCAGATGGGCGATGCGGGCGGCGAACAGATCGAGCGTCCCCTCGTCCACGCGCGACAGATCGGCGCACAGGCTCACCCCTTGAGGGCCCGCGACGACGCACAGCGCCGTGCCGTCGATCCGCGTGCCGGTCTCGCTGAGACCCAGCGCCGGAACCGCCAGCGGGGACAGCGCCGGGTCGCGGCCGATCAGGTCGCGCGCATAGGCGGGTTTCGACACGGCTGTGGCGGAAAACGCGGCAACGTCGGCTTCCAGCGCGGCCAGGGTTTCCCCCTGCGGCGTCATCGGCAACCAGCCCGCGATATAGCCGGGGGCGGTGGCCTGCGCGGCCTCTGTCGCGGCGCCACGATAGGCCCAGCCGCCGGGCGCATAGGCGGCGATGATCGCCACCGCACGCTGGGCGGACACACCCGGCAACGCGCGCGTGGCAAGTCCCTGCCCGCCGGATCGGGCCGCCAGATCGGCCGCCGCGAACCCGTTCAGCGCCGCGCGCCAGTATCCATCGCCCGCCGCGATACCGGCCATGGCCGGCGTCAGGCTGTCGGGTGCGGGGGCCAGACCCTCGCCGAGCGGGGCGACATCGTGAACCGGCAAGCCGGCCAGACAGGTCAGCCCCAGCCGCACTGCGCCGTCCGCGCAGGCCACGACCAGCGTGTCACCCGTTTCCAGCACGGTCCCGGGCGTGCCCGACGCATCGACCCGTTTGGCCGAGGCGACGGCGTAAACGCCTTTCGCGGTTTCGATCTTGGGCAGCGCCAGCGGGTTCCAGTAGCCGCCATGATCCAGCGCCCGGACCAGCCGCAGCACCTCGGTGACCGGGCGCGAGAAATCCAGCCGCCCCGCCCTCTGGGGCCGGTCGTCGCGCCGGCACACGCTGCGCTGCGTCAGATCCTGCGCCTGCCCGGGTTCGTCGCGTTCCAGTGCCTCGACCACGGCAGGGAATGTTTCGATCGCGGCGCCATAGCAGCGGGCGTTCAGCGAAAAGGCCGTGTCGTCGGGGCCGATGTCGAACAACCGTTGAGCCAGCACGCGGCCCTCGTCCACGCCGCCCTCGATCCGGTGCCAGGTGATCCCGTGCCGGGCCTCGCCGTTCAGCAGGGCCCAGACCGGCGCATTCAGCCCGGCATAACGCGGCAGCGGCCCGTCGTGAAAGTTCACCGCCCCCTTGCGCGCCCGCGCGATCAGGGCCCCGGGCAGCACCGACAGGTTGGCGATGGACAAGAGCCAGTCGAATTCGGCCGAGATCCGGTCTGCGATCCCCTTGCCGGGCGCGACGACGGGTATGCCTGCGCCCGTGGCCCAGGCGATGACCTCGGCGTTGCGGCTGGCGATCGTGGCGATGTGGTGCCCGCGGCCGGTCAGAACCTTCGCGCATTCGACCAGCAGGGATTCATTCCCGACGAGGACACAAGAAAACGGGGGCATACTAACTCTCCTGGGGTCTGCGCGTTCCCCATTCATGTTTCACAAGATCGCGGAGAAAATATGGCGGCGTATGGGGTTTCTTGCGCTGCACCAGCACCCTGAGACCATACAGCCCCAGCCCCGCCACATGCGCGAGCGTCGCCGCCAGGGCATAGAGCCGCCCGTGGTTCTTTTGAAAATAGTGCCGGCGCGAGGCGAACCAGTAGCCCGGCACGCGGCGCCATTCCTTCATCCCTGTGCTGACCGATCCCAGATGCATCACCCGGCTTTCGACCACATAGACCGTGGGCCAACCCGCCCGCGCGGCGCGCAGGCACAGGTCGGTTTCCTCGAAATACAGAAAGAAGCTCTCGTCGAACAGGCCGACCTGGTCCAGCACCGATCGCCGCATCAGCACGCTGGCCCCGGCCAGCCAGTCCACCGGCGTGGTTTCGGTCGGCAGGTCGGGCGCCACGATGGAATTCTTCAGCAACCGCGAGACCGGGCCGGTCTTTGCCGCGCCCTCGAATTCGCTGGCGATGGTCGGAAAGCGGAACGCGGTGGTGTGCGGCGCGCCGTCGTCGCCGTGGATGTGCGAGCCGGCAAAACCGACTGCGGGGTGGCTGTCCAGATAGGCGACCAGCGTGCGGATCGCGTCGGGGGCGGGAAAGGCATCCGAGTTCAGGATATAGACGTAATCGGGCCGCGCGCCGTCCGGCAGACCCGCACGGATGCCGCAGTTGTTGCCCGCGCCGTAGCCGCCGTTTCGCCCCGATTGCAGCACGCGCACCCGGGGCCAGTCGCGGGTGGCCTCGGCCATCGACTCGTAGGAACCGTCCTGGCTGTCGTTATCGACCAGCGTGATCGCGCCGTCGATCCCCTCCATCGCGACCATGGCGGCGCGGGCCGCTTTCAGCGACATTTCGGCCGTGCGCCAGTTGAGGATCACGCACAGAACGGTGCTCATGCCTCGGCCTCCGCGATCAGCGCGCGCAGTTTGGCGGCCATCACCCGCACGTTGGGTTCCAGAACCATGCTGTCATGGTCGCCCGGAACCTCGTGCACGCTGAGCCTAGGCATCCAGCGCGACCAGTCGTTGTCATCATACACATATTCCTTTGCCCGGCTCACCCATTGTCCGCCAGTCACCTTCCAGTGACGATCCAGAGGCGGCCGGAACAGCGCGACCGGCGCGTCAAAGGGGGTCATGGCCACATGCGGCAGCGCGTCGCGAAAGGCGGCCTCGATGGCGCGGTTGTGGAAACCGCTGTCGCCCTCGCCCGCGGCCTCGTCGGCTCTCGCGGCCTCTTGCGCTTTCCACGCGCGGCGCGAGTCCAGCCATTCCTTCAGATAGCCGGGACCCTTGCGGCGGAACTCGGCCAGCTTGATCGCGGCCTTGTCGGCACGGCTGAGCGTGGGCCGCATGGGCACCGGTGTGTCCAGCAGCGTCAGCAGGCGCACCTCCTCGCCGGCCGCGCGAAGTTGGCGCGCCATTTCCAGCGCCGTCAACCCGCCGCCCGAAAAACCGCCCAGCAGATAGGGCCCGTGGGGCTGCACTTGCCGAACCTCGGCCAGGTAGTCGCGCGCGGCCTCGTCCAGGCGGCGGTGCGGTTCGGCCCCGCCTAGCAGACCCCGCGCCTGAAGCCCGTAGAACGGCCGGTCGGTGCCCAGCAATTGCGCCAGATGCCTGAGGTTCAGCACGTTGCCGAACATCCCGGCAACCAGGAAGAACGGGGTCTTTGGCCCGTCCTCGCCCTCGTGCATGGGCACCAGGAATTCATAGCGGCGTTGCGGCGCGGCCACCGCCGGGGCGCTGCCGGTTTCGGTGATGCCGGCGACCTCGGCCACCCGGGCGGCGACCTTTTCCACGGTCGGCGCCTCGAACAGCAGCGAGATGGGGAAATCCACCGCCCAGGTCTTTTTCACCCGCGCGAACAGCCGCACGGCGATCAGCGAATGCCCGCCCAGGTCGAAAAAGCTGTCCTGAACGCCGACGCCCTGAACGCCCAGCAATTCCTCGAACATCGACACCAGCATCCGTTCGACATCGTTGCGCGGTGCCAGATAGTCGCTGTCCAGATTGGGGCGTTCGAATTTCTGGCCCTCGCTGACAGCCTGTTCCTGCGGTTGCGCCGCTTCCTGGATCAGTTCCGGCAAGGTCAGAGACGAAATCACCACCTGCGACCGCCCGGTCGCCAGCGCCCGCAGAAAACCCTCGGCGCCCTCGGCAGGGGTCAGTCCCTGCGCCAGGTTGCGCGCAAAGCGTTCCTCGCCCGGGGTCAGCGCCCGGTCGGCGGGATTCTGGTCAAAGGCCACCTCGGACGGCAGCAGCGGCGCGGGCGTGCCAAAGCCCCCATCAAGCCGCTTGATGGTGAAGCGCGTGATCTCGGCGCAGACCGTGCCGTCGGGGGTGGCCAGCGTGATGTCGAAACTGGCGAACCCGGGTTCGGCGGGGGCGATGCGAACGTGGCTGACGATCGCGGCCGGCAGCGCGCGATACACGCGGACGCGGCCATAGGACACCGGCACCCACAGGGCGCGGCCCTGATAGCCCGGGATCAACCCCATGGCCCAGCCCGTCGCCAGATCGGTCAACGCGGGGTGCAGCACATAGCCCTGGTCCAGATCGTCGCGGAACGCGGGCGGCAGGGACAGATGCGCCAGCCCTTCGCCCTGCCCATAGGCCTGCCGGTTCAGGACGCGCCAGCGCGGACCAAAGGCCAGGTGCGATTCCTGCCCTGTGGCGATGCCGTGCGCGTCTTCCTGAACGTCGCGGGTGCAGCGCGCCTGGATCGCGGCCACATCCAGCGGCGCGGCCGCGGGAATCGCCCCCATGTTGACGCGCCCCGAGGCGTTCAGCGCGAATCCCTTGCGCCCGCGCAGCGTGACCTCGGACCTGAGCGCGAACTCGTAACCCGCATCAGACCGGCCGAGCGTGACCTCGACCGCGCGGGGTTGATCGACCTCGAGCGCGCGGAAGAATGTCAGATCGGCGATTTCAAAGGGCTCGACCTCGCCCTGGCCGTGCAGCGATTGCGCCGCGATCTCAAGGATGCCGGTGCCGGGAACCAGCGCGCGCCCGTCCTTGGTGCGGTGCTCGTCCAGCAACCACATGTCGGTGGAATAGGTCGCCCGGAACCGGCGGTTCATCTGGGCGTCGAACCCGGCGGTGTCCAGAAGCGGCACCCCGGCGGGCGTTTCCGGCATCGCCGGGCCCTGCCCCATCCGCGCCGCCATCGCCTCGGCCGCCATGCCGACCTCGGCCCAGATGCCCCAGTCGATGGCGGTCACCCGGGTCTTGCCGGTGCGGGCCCTGGCCCAGGCGTTCAGGTATTCGTTGGCGGCGACATAATCGACCTGCCCGGCCGGCGCCGTCAGCGTCGAGGTCGAGGAGAAGACCACGATCCGATCCACCGCGCCATCGGGCAGCAGCGCGTCGAGCACCCGCGTGCCGTGCACCTTGGGCGCAAAGACGCTTTCGACGCTGCCCACCGTTTTCGCCAGCAAGGGCGCGTCGTCGATGGTTCCGGCGGCGTGGATCACCCCGTGAATCCGCCCAAAGCGGGCCTTGGCGGTGTCGAAAGCCGCGCGCATCTCGTCGATGTTGCACACGTCGGCGGCGGCGACCAGAACCTCGGCGCCCAGCGATTCCAGTCTCTCCACCTGCAGAATCCGGCGCATCGCCGGATCGCCCGATTCCTTCAGGGCGGCCCATTGGTCGCGCGGCGGCAGGCCTGCGCGCGAAATCAGCGCGATCCTGGCGCCGCTGCGCCGGATCAACGCCTCGGCCACCGATTGACCGATCCCGCCGAAGCCCCCGGTGATGACCCAGGCGGCACCCCGGGGCAGATCGGGCTCTTGCGTCAGGGGTTGCGGTCGCAGGCGTTGTTCGTAACGTTTGCCCCCGCGCAGGGCGGCAATGGCGTTGCCGGGCGTGGCGAGCAGTTCCTCAAGCAGCGGCTGCACCAGATCGGGATGACCGCCGCGCCGCCGGGTGAGTGGATCGATATCCAGCGTGGACACGCTCAGGCCGGCGATCTCGTGCGGGATCACGCGCGCGGGCCCGGCGATCATCGCCTTTTCCGGCCAGCGCAGACCCTCAGCGCGGACCTGTGCGGCGCCGGCGGTGATGACGGTCAGGTGGATCGGACCGGCCAGCCCCTCGGCCCCGATCGCCTGTCCCAGGAACATCAGCGAATAGAACCCTTGTTCGACATGCGCCTGAAAGGCGTTCGATCCGGCGCGGAACCGTTCCTCGCCCGAGGCCAGCCAGAAATGCGCGATGCGCGTCGGCACCGTGCCGCGATGCACCAGATCCTGGATGAGCTGGTCATAACCCTCGCGCCCGCGTTCCGTGGGCAGGGTATAGGCCGTCTCGGTGCGGCGGCGAAAGGAGTCGCCAGCCTGAACCTCGATCACCTTGTGCCCGGCGGCGCGCAGCCGTGCGAGGACCGGCGCGGCGATGCCGTCCTGGTCCGCGAACACCAGCCAGGTTTCGGCGGGCACCGTGTCGAGGTCGGTGTCGATGTCGAAATCCAGATCCGCCGACCGCGCAACCCAGCCGAGGCGCGTGCCCATGTCGGCCACATCGGCGATCCGCGCCGGCAGGGTGTTGACGATCTCGGCGCTGGGCGCGGCGGGGGCGATGAAATATTCGCGGCGTTCGAACGGATAGGTGGGCAGGGGCACGCGGTTGCGCCGCGCCTCTCCCCAGATCTGCGACCAGTCGAACGTGCCGCCCAGCGCCCAGATCCGCCCCAGCAGACCCATGTGATAGAGATCGTCGGCGATGTCCTCGTCGGGATGGCGCAGCACCGCCAGAACCTGTTGCGGTGGCACCGCGCCATGCATCCGGGTCAGCGAGGACAGCGCCTTGCCCGGGCCGACCTCGATCCAGATGCGATTGGGCGTTTCGGCGAGCGTAGAGACGCAATCCGCGAACATCACGGTGCCGCGCAGGTGTTGCGTCCAGTAGTCGGGGCTGGTCGCCTGTTCGGCGGTCAGGGGTTGGCCCGTGCGGTTCGAGATGATCGGCAAACGCGGCGGCGCCAGCGGGATCGAGGCCAGATAGGCCCGGAACTGCGATAGGATCGGTTCGAGCATCCGCGAATGAGCGGCGATGTCGATGGCGATGCGCTGGGTCTCGACCCCTTCGGCCTGAAGCCGGGCGGCCAGGTCGTCCAGCGCGGCATCGGGGCCGCTGACAACGGTGAGGTCCGGTGCGTTCACGCTGGCCAGGTCCAGGTCGCCAAGATACGGGCCCAGCGCGTCCACCGACAGCGGCACCGACAGCATTCCACCTGCCGGCACGGTATCGAACAGCGAGCCGCGCAGATGCACCAGGCCGATGCAGTCCTCGAAGCTGAGGACACCCGCCAGACAGGCGGCGGTGTTCTCGCCCATGGAATGACCGACCAGCGCGGCGGGCTGCACGCCCCAGGCCATGAGCATCTGCGCCAGCGCGTATTCCGTGATCATGATGAGCGGCAGTTGCACCGAGGGGCGCTTCAACGCCACATCGGCCGCGGCCTCGGCGCCCGGTTCGGGCAACCAGAGGGCGCGCAGGTCATAATCCAGACGGGGTTGCAGGATCTCAAGCCCGCGGTCCATCCATTCGGCAAAGACCGGTTCGGTTTCGTAGAGATCGCGCGCCATGCCCGCGTATTGCGCGCCGCCGCCGGGGAACAGGAACACCACGTCGGGGTTGTCCAGCGCGGTATGGGAAAAGACCCGGCGCGGATTGTCGCTGTCCAGCAGCGCGGCGGCCTCGGCAGGGCTTTCGGCCACCACCACGCGGCGCTTGTCAAAGGCGCGGCGGCCCTTGTGCAGGGTCCAGGCGACATCGGCCAGATCGGTGCCGGGCGCATCGCGCAGATGCTGCGCAAGGGTCTTTGCTTGCTGATCCAGCGCGCCCCGCGTCCGGGCCGACAGCGTGAGCAACTGGAACGGCCAGTCGCTGGCTTCCGATGCGGCGCGCGCCGGCGCCTCTTGCAAGATGACATGCGCGTTGGTGCCGCCCACGCCCAGCGAATTGACGCCCGCCCGTCGCGGATGGCCGCGGCTTTCCCAGGGGGTCAGCGCCGCGTTCACGGCAAAGGGCGAGGATTCGAAATCGATCGTCGGGTTCGGGGCCTCGAACCCCAGCGAGGGGGGCATTTCCCGATGGTGCAGCGCCAGCGCAACCTTGATGAGGCTGGCCACCCCGGCGGCGGTGTCGAGATGGCCGATATTCGTCTTGACCGACCCGATGCGGCAGAACTGCGTGGCGTCGGTGGTTTCGCGAAACGCCTCGGTCATGGCGGCAACCTCGATCGGATCGCCCAGATAGGTGCCGGTGCCATGGCATTCGATGTAATCCACCGTCTCGGCGGGGACGTCGGCCACGGCCTGCGCCTCGGCGACGCAGCGCGCCTGCCCCTCGACCGAGGGGGCGAGGTAGCCGGCCTTTTGCGCGCCGTCGTTGTTGATGGCGCTGCCCTTGACGACCGCCCAGATGTGATCGCCGTCCGCCACGGCATCACCGAGACGTTTCAACACCACGCAGCCCGCGCCCGAGCCGAACACCGTGCCCTGCGCGCGATGGTCGAAGGCGTGGCATTCACCGTCAGGGCTGAGGATCTCGTTCTCCTTGTAGAGATACCCGCGCCCCTGCGGCAGTTCGATGGTCACCCCGCCGGCCAGCGCCATGTCGCATTCGCCCGACAACAGCGCCTGCGCCGCGTAATGCAACGCCACCAACGAGGTCGAGCACGCGGTCTGCACGTTCACCGAAGGGCCGCGCAGGTCGAAGATATGGCTGACCCGAGTGGACAGGAAATCCTTGTCATTGCCGGTATGGCGCAGCAGGAACATGCCCACGTCGCGCACCAGATCGCGGTTCGAACACAGGTTGAAATAGAAATAGCTGCCCATGCCGCAGCCGGCATAGACGCCGATGGTGCCGCCGAACCCCTCGGGCGTGTGGCCGGCGTTTTCCAGGGCCTCCCAGGCGACCTCAAGGAATTGGCGGTGCTGGGGGTCCAGGATCGCGGCTTCCTTGGGGGAAAAGCCGAAGAATTCGGCGTCGAAGTCGGCGAACCGGTCCAGCGGGGCGGCAAAAGGCACGTAATTGGCCTGCCGCATCAGGGCGGGGTCTTCGCCGGCCGCGATCAGCTCGTCCTCGGACAGGCGGCGGATTGCCCGCAGCCCGTTCCGCAGATTGTGCCAATAGGCCCCGATCGACGCCGCGCCTGGCAGATGCGCGGCCATGCCGACAATGGCGAGATCGGTTTCGGACGGGGCGGTTTCGGTGGCGGAGGACATAGGCAACCCTGCAAGAACGACATTCAAAGCCGAGACAATCGCGGTTTCTGGGCGAGAGTAGCCCGATATTCGGGCCGAAAGGTGGCGCCCCTCACATCAGCGTTCGCGGACCGCCCGGGGATGGCGCGTGCTGACCCAGAACCACACCGGAATGCGCCCGGCGCAAACGGGCCTCCCGCGAGGCCAGCGTTTGCATGCGCATCGACTCGGCGTAGCCCAGCAGCGCACCGGCGATCAACCAGGTGAACGGGATCAGTGTGGCGTTCGGCAGCAGGTCCAGCATGTTAACCGCCAGCACCAGCACCAGCGCGGACACCGATACCGGAACCGGTTGCGCGCCGGGGCGCCGGGCCTCGAGCCAGATCAGGAACACGGGCAGCGCCAGCAGGCCGAACATCGCGATGTAGCCCAACCAGCCATAATTGCCGATGACGATGATCCACTGTCCATCGACGACCGTCAGACTTTCGCCGGTGGCCGGATCATAGACCATGAACCGGCCCCAACCCCCCCAGCCGAACAGCGGCTTGTCGGCGACGTGGTTCAGGATCAGGTCCTCGTTGTTGAACCGGTATTCCAGCGACTGGGCGCGCTCCTCGCTGATCTGCTGGACATGCTGAATGATCGCATCGGTCGGGATCACGCCAGAGCCGCGCAGCATCGGATAGGCGATCACCAGCGACACCAGCACCACGCCGATCAGCAGATGCAACCGCGGGCGCAGGATCATCACGGCCGGGACAAAGATCAGCGTATACAGCAGCGGACCCATCGATTTTGTCAGCACGACCAGAAAAAAGCCGAAGCCGACCACCAGCAACCGTTTGCCCGACTGGGCGGCGGCGGCGCTGCGCGCCCGTGCGGCGGCGGCCATCGCCACCATGAAGGCAAAGAAGGCCACCCAAAGCCCGTGCGGCATGAACACAAAGGGCCGGAACCCGCCTTGCCGGATCGCCTGCGCGAAATCGTGCTGAAAGAACCCGTAGAGCCGGGTGTGCAGTTGCGGGCTGAAGCGCACTTCCCACAGCATCAGGGGCGCATACATCGCCCCGGCGATGACCAGCGCCAACAGGATCTCGTGGATCGCCTTTTCGGTGCTCAATGCCTCGCGCGCCAGAAAGAATGGCAGCATCAGGAACACCTGCTGCACCAGGGCCGAGGCCGAATCGTAGATCCTGAGCCCGGGCAACCCCGGCACCTCCAGCGCGTTGTGGTCGATCAGCCGCATCGTGCCGAAATGATCCACGCCGAACGAGATCGGCTCCAGGTTGGTCAGCACCGTGATCGCGGGGCTGACGATGAACAACCCCAGCAGCAGCCGCCCGGCCCATCCCTTCGGGAACAGGCCCGGCATTCGGTGCCACATCGACCAGCAGACGAAAAAGGCCGTCAGGTTGGGAATGCTTTCCTTGTTCAGCGGCGGCACCAGGGGAAAGTTGAAGGCGCTGAGCTGCGGCAGGAACATGTAGCCGCCCAGGATCGACCAGATCAGCGCGCGCTCCAGCGACATCTTGCGGAACATGACGACGATCACGATCGGCCAGCCCAGCAGGGCCAGCATCGCGTTGGTGTTGCCGATCTCTAGCATGTCCGCGTGCCCCCCGGGCCCCGCGGATGGGATTTCGGTGTCATCGCTCGATCCGTTCGCCTCGCGGGCCCTCTGCCGGGGCTTTCGCAGTCACGTCAGGGTAACTATACCTGTGCATCATGGCCCTGTCTGCCCCAAGCGGACAGTCTGCGGGCCAATTGCGTCCAGAGTATGAGGGTTTCGTGGAGTTTTCCTTTCCGCCGCACGCGATCCGGGTGAACATGCCCGACACCGCCACCCTGCTGGCCGAGGTTCGCCGCCGGTTCCGCGAGCACGAGGGGTTCGCGCTGGCGACCATCAATCTGGACCACCTGGTGAAACTGGCCCGCGATCCGGATTTCCGCGCCGTCTATGCCGCGCAGGACCTGGTCTGCGCGGATGGCAATCCGATCGTCTGGCTGTCGAAACTGGCCAGGAAACCCGTGACGCTGGTGCCCGGGTCGGACGCAGTGCTGCCCCTCGCCGGCCTCGCGGCGCGCGAGGGCGTGACCGTGGCGCTGATGGGATCGACCGAAGAGGCCCTCTCGGCCGCCGCCGCCGCGCTCGAGGACCGCGTGCCGGGCCTCAGCGTCAGCCTGTGCATCGCACCCCCCATGGGCTTCGACCCCACCGGGGACGAGGCCCGCTCGATCCTGAATCGGCTCTCGGCCTCGGGCGCGGGACTGACCTTCATCGCACTGGGGGCGCCAAAGCAGGAGAGCTTTGCCGCCTTTGGCCGCACCGTCGCGCCGCAAATGGGGTTCGCCTCGATCGGCGCCGGGCTGGACTTCCTGGCCGGGCGACAGAAACGCGCGCCGAAATGGGTGCGCGCGATTGCCATGGAATGGGCTTGGCGAATGCTGTCGAACCCGCGCCGCCTGGCAAAGCGGTATGCAGAATGCGCGCTGATCCTGCCGGGCGAAGCCGCCCGCGCGTGGCGCCAGCGGTAAGCGGGGCAGGGGGCCAGCCCCCTCTTTGCTGCGCAAATTCACCCCCGGGATATTTCCGGCACAAAGAGGGCGCCTTAACCCTTCGTTAACCCCGCCCTTCTTTGTGCGACAAATATCCTCGGGGGTATCCAAAGGGGGTGGAAAACCCCCTTTGGGCGGGGGGTTCGGGGGGCGGCAGCCCCCCGACGCTACTTGTATTCGATCAACGTGGCCCGGGCGCCGCTGAACCGGCGAATGTGAAACCGCAACGCGCCGACTGCTTCGGGAAATTTGCCCAGCGTGTTGAAAAAGGCACCGGACCAGCCCAGACGGCGGTGCAGGCGGACCACCTGCAGCGGATAGACCAGCAGCACCAGCAGCGCCGCCGGATGCCATAGCGACCCCAGCAGCGCCACCAGCGGGATCGCCACGCCCCAGACCCAGATGCGGTTTGCCTCGGCTTGCCAATGAGGGGCTTGGGGGGTGTGAAAACGGGTCGCGCCTTCGGTAAAGGCATAGCCTGCGCGCTCGGTCCGTTTCCACCATTGGGAAAAGCGGGTGATACCGGCGTCGTGCCAGGTCATCTCGGCCTCGATACGCCAGACCGTCCAGCCCTGCGCCCGCAGCCTCAGGCACAGTTCGGGCTCTTCCCCCGCGATCAGGTCGTCGCGGAAGCCGCGCACCGCCGTCACCGCCTGATAGCGCATCAGCGCGTCGCCGCCGCAGGCCCGGGATTCGCCAACCGGGGTGTTCCATTCCGCGTCGATCAGGGTGTTGTAGACACTGTTTTCCGGATATTGTTCGCGCCGCCGGCCACAGACCACCGCAGCGCGCAGGTTTTCGGCCAGAAAGGCCATGGCGCGGGGCATCCAGCCCTCGCGCAGGATACAGTCGCCGTCGATGAACTGCACGAAATCCGGGGGCGCCGATCGCAGCGCCTTCAGCCCGGCGTTGCGGGCCCGGGCCGCGGTAAAGGGCTGTGTCATGTCCAGCTCGATCACCTCGGCTCCGGCCTCTCGCGCGGCTTGCTGGCTGCCGTCGGTCGAACCAGAGTCGACATAGACCACATGGCGCACCTGCCCCGCGAGCGACGCCAGGCACGCGACCAGCCGCGCGCCTTCGTTGCGCCCGATCACCACGGCATCGACAACTGGCTTCGGCTTTGCCTTTGGCATGTCCCGCCTCTCCACCCGTTTGGGATAGGGCAGCGCGCGGGCCGGTGTCCAGAGCGCCAATCCCTCTGGGCAAGAGCGCGCGAATGTGTTGCATTCCTGCCTGTGTCACATGAGGAGACCCGTCATGCCCCGCGCCCAGATCGTCGGTTGGAGTCATTCGCATTTCGGCAAGGCCGACGAACCGGATACCGAAAGCCTGATCGCGGCGATCCTGGCGCCGGCGCTGGAGCACGCGGGCGTCCCGGCCGAGGACGTGGACGGCATCTTTGTCGGCGTCTTCAACGGGGGCTTCAGCCGGCAGGATTTCCAGGGGGCGCTGGTCGCGCTGGCCGACGACCGGCTGCGCCATACCCCCGCGATCCGTTACGAGAACGCCTGCGCCACCGGGTCGGCCGCGCTTTACGGGGCGATGGATTTCATCGAATCGGGCCGGGGCCGCATCGCGCTGGTGGTTGGTGCCGAAAAGATGACCGCGACCCCCACCGCGCAGGTCGGCGACATCCTGCTGGGCGCCTCGTATGTCAAGGAAGAGGCCGAGGTGCAGGGCGGGTTCGCCGGGCTCTTTGGCCAGATCGCCGGCCGCTATTTCCAGCGGTATGGCGATCAGTCCGATGCGCTGGCAATGATCGCGGCCAAGAACCACGCCAACGGGATGGCCAATCCTTATGCCCACATGCGCAAGGATTTCGGCTTTGCCTTTTGCAACACCCCGTCTGACAAGAACCCCCATGTCGCGGGCCCTCTCAGGCGCACCGACTGCTCGCTGGTGTCCGATGGCGCGGCGATTCTGGTGCTGGCGGACGAGGACACCGCGCGCGATCTGAAACGCGCGATCGCCTTTCGCGCGCGGGTTCAGGCCAATGATTTCCTGCCGATGTCAAAACGCGACGTGCTGGAATTCGCCGGTGCGCGCAAGGCCTGGTCGGGCGCCCTGGACGCCGCGGGCCTGACGCTGGACGATCTGTCCCTTGTGGAAACGCATGACTGCTTCACCGTCGCCGAGATGCTGGAATACGAGGCCATGGGCCTGGCCGAGCGCGGGCAGGGCCACCGGGTCATCCGCGAGGGCATCACGGCAAAGGACGGCAGGTTGCCCGTGAACCCCTCGGGCGGGTTGAAGTCCAAGGGGCATCCGATCGGCGCCACCGGCGTGTCGATGCATGTCATGGCAGCGATGCAACTGGCGGGCGAGGCCGGCGACATGGCGGTGCCCGACGCGCGGGTCGCGGGCGTGTTCAACATGGGCGGCGTCGCGGTGGCGAACTACTGTTCCATCCTGGAGCGCGTGAAATGAGGGCGGATCTGTCCGGTGGAATTCAACCGGTCAGCACGCGGGTGATGAACCTGTCGCATTTCCTGACCGACATCGCCCGCCGCCACCCCGATGCGCCGGGCTTTGTCTGGGGCGAGCGCACCTGGAGCTGGGCCCAGATGGAAGCCCGCGCCGCCGCCTTTGCCGAGGTGCTGATCCAGCGGTTCGGCGCGCGCAAGGGCGACCGCATCCTGGTGCAGTCGGCCAACAACAACCAGATGTTCGAAGCGATGTTCGGCTGCTGGCGCGCGGGGTGCGTCTGGGTGCCCGCCAACTTTCGCCAGACGCCCGAGGACGTGGCCTTTCTCGCCCAGTCGTCGCAGGCCCGCGGGATGCTGGTCGGGGCCGAGTTCGCGGCCCACGCCGCCGCCTGCGCGCCCAGCCTCGATTTCACCATCGCCATCGGCGCGGCGGATTTCGCCCCGGATTACGAGGGCCTGATCGCCCCGTATCTGGGCCAGGCGCGCCCCGCCGTGGCGGTGCAGCGCGACGATCCCTGCTGGTTCTTCTTCACCTCGGGCACCACGGGCCGGCCCAAGGCGGCGGTTCTGACCCATGGGCAGATGGGCTTTGTCGTGACCAACCATCTGTGCGACCTGATGCCCGGCACCGGTGCGGACTGGGGCGGGCACGATGCCTCGCTGGTGGTGGCGCCGCTCAGCCATGGCGCGGGGATTCACCAACTGGCGCAGGTCGCGCATGGCGTGGCGTCGATCCTGCCCACCGGTGCCAAACTGGACCCGGCCGAGGTCTGGTCGCTGGTCGAACGCCACCGTGTCACCAACATGTTCACCGTGCCGACCATCGTGAAGCTGCTGGTCGAACACCCGGCGGTCGATGCGCACGACCATTCGAGCCTGCGCTATGTGATCTATGCCGGTGCGCCGATGTATCGCGCGGACCAGATCACCGCGCTGGAAAAGCTTGGCCCGGTGCTGGTGCAGTATTTCGGCCTGGGCGAGGTAACGGGCAACATCACCGTCCTGCCCCCCGTCCATCACGGTGCGGGCGACATGAAGCTGGGCACCTGCGGCTTTGCGCGCACCGGGATGCAAGTCACGGTCCAGCGTGACGACGGCAGCGAATGCGCGCCCCTGGAAACCGGCGAAATCTGCGCCACCGGCCCCGCCGTCTTTGCCGGCTACTACAACAACCCCGAGGCCAACGCGAAAAGCTTTCGCGACGGCTGGTTCCGCACCGGCGATCTGGGCCACATGGACGAACAAGGGTTCGTCTATCTGACCGGGCGCGCGTCGGACATGTATATCTCGGGCGGGTCGAACATCTACCCGCGCGAGATCGAGGAAAAGATCCTGCTGCACCCCGCCATTTCCGAGGTCGCCGTCCTGGGCGTGCCGAACCGCAAATGGGGTGAGGTCGGGCTGGCCGTTTGCGTGCCCAACGCCGCGGTTTCGGGCGATGATCTGCTGGCCTGGATGGCCGACAAGGTGGCGCGCTACAAGCTGCCGCATCACGTCGTGTTCTGGGACGAGATGCCGAAATCGGCCTATGGCAAGATCACAAAGAAGATGATCCGCGAGGCGCTGGAGGCACGCGGTCAGGTGCCGCCCGAATGATCGCGACGCTTTCGCATCCGGGCCCGGCATCCGCGAGGCGCTGGGCCGCCGCGCCTTGCCACGCCCAGCCGATCGAGGTCACGCTGCCGGTGGCCGACACGCTGGCGCAATCCGCCGCGCTGGCCCTGGCGGGATTCGACGGCGGCTGGATCGAGATTCGTGACGAGACCCTTGCCAACCTGGACTTTGTCATACCGGGCCCCGATCCGACCGGCGCGCACGCAGCCTGGTATGCCGGGCCGCACCGGATGGGCGCGGGGCGGATCGATCACCTGGGGATGCATGTGGGGCTGAAGGACGGCGCCCCCTGGATCCACGGGCACGGCGCGTTTGACGCGCCCGGCTGGCGGGGGCCGGGGTTCGGGCACATCCTGCCCCATGAAAGCCGCCTCGCCCGGCCGATCCGTGCGCGGGGGTGGGGCATCCGGGGCGCACGCCTGGCCGTCGCCGCCGACCCCGAGACGCATTTCCCGCTGTTCCAGCCGGCCGATCTGGGCGGTGGCGGGGGTGCCGCGTTGATCACCACGCGGCCCAATCAGGATATGGGCGCCGCCATCGCGGCGGCCGCGGCCGCGGTCGGGATCACCCGGGGGCGCATCCTGGGACTGGGATCGCTGGTGCATCCCAGGTTGCAAGGTCAGGCGCCGATCGACAGCTACGCCACCGAAATCCTGCTGACGCAGGGCTTTTTGGACAAGGGCCTCGCCCGGATCGAGGCCGAGGTGGTGACGCTGGACGCGACGCTGCACAAGGGATGGCTGACCCCGGGCGAAAACGGCGTCTGCATCACCGCCGAGGTTCTGGTGCTGGCGTCCTAGCCGCGCGGGTCAGAACCCCGGCAGCACCTGCGCGCCGTGCTCATGCAGGTAGATCCGCAGCCAGGGGGTAAAGGCCTCGGGGCGTTGTTCGATCTCGCGGTGCAGATCGGCCGCGGTGATCCAGCGGTGATCCATCACTTCCTCAGGGTTTTCGACGACGGTGGGCGGGGTGTCGCAGCGCGCCAGGAACAGGTCCACCACCTCGTGTTCGATCATCCCCGCGCCGACCGCCGCACGGTATTCGACCACGCCGCGATGTTCCAGCGCCAGGTCGGAAAGGCCCAGTTCCTCGAACAGGCGGCGGGCGGCGCAGACGGCGGGGTCTTCGGCCCACAGGGGATGGGTGCAGCAGGTGTTCGCCCAAAGCCCCGGCGTGTGATACTTGCCCAGCGCGCGGCGCTGGATCAGCAGCCGGTCGCCGGCCACGACAAAGACCGACACCGCCGGATGCCGCAGCCCCTGCGCGTGCACGGCAATCTTGTCCATCGGTTGCAAGCGGCCGTCGATCCAGACGGGAATCTGCTGGTTCATTCTGACACCGATCCTTTTGCGCCTTTTGCCCCGGATCGGCGGGCAGCGAAAGGGTCAGATCAGCCCCATCGCCAGCGCAACCGCCAGCGCCGCCGCGATCAGCACCAAACCGCCGAAGGCCCAGATCATCTGCCGGCGGCGTTTCTCGCGCCGGGGCATGGCGAACGGGATCGACACCACCGGACGCAGGTTCAGATCGCGTTCCATCCGTTGCGCCGTGCGCATTACCGGGTGCAGCCATTCCAGGGCATAGGCCAGCATCCCGCCCAGCCCCAGCCCGGCGATCACGCCCAGCAGTGCGACCTTCTTGCGGCTGGTCGAGATCGGATACAGCGGCACCAGCGCGTGTTCGAGCAGTTCGAACCGTTCCGATTGCTGGTCGTCCTCGATCCGGGCGCCCAACTCGGCCTCGCGGCGGCGGTCGGCGGCGGCGGTAAGCTGGGTCTGCAATTGCTCCATCTGGCGTTCCATCGCCTGGACCTGTTGCTGATAGCCGGGCGCGCGGGTCAACAGGCCCTGGATCTCGGCGATGCGCGCGTTCAGCACGTTCGCCTGGTTCGTCAATTGGTCGATATCGTCGGTCAACTGCGCGATCCGGCGCTGCGTCACCGCCCGCCGCGAGGCGCTGTCTTGCGTCGCCAGTTCGTTCTGCGCCGCGGAAATGCGGGTTTGCAGCTCCATCAGGGATTCGGTCAGCCGGCCTTGCTCCTCGCGCCGTGCGGTCACGGCGTCAGGCATGTAGGCCTCATTCGTGGAGCGGTAGCTGGCGATATCGTCCTCGAGCGCGGTGATCGCGGCCTGAAGGCGATTCTCCTCCGAGCGGAAGAATTCCAGCGCCTGCTGCGCGTTCGACTGGCGCGCATCGACGCTTTGCTGCACCAATTCGTTCGCCAGTTCGTTGGCGATCGCGGCGGCGGTTTCCGGGTTCCGGTCCGAGGCCGAGACGATCAGCGCCGACAGCGAGCCGTCGCGGGTAAAGCCCTGCTGCGCGGCCGCGACCGAGGTGATGCTGAACGACTGCCGCATCCGGGCAACCTGTTCGACCGGGCTGAGCGGCGCACCGTCGAACAGGTTGTAGCGCTGGGCGAGATCCAGCAACGCCTCGCGCGACATCAGGCGCTGTTCGATCACCTGCACGCGGCGGGTCACGTCGGGTGTGGTCGCCCCGGCGCCCCCGCCATCCTCGGCGACGGCAATCACGGGGTTGATGACCTGGATCACCGCGCTGGCGCTGTAGACGCGCGGCGTGCGCACGGCCATGAGGAGCCCGCCCACCGTGCCCAGCAGCAGGATCAGCGCCATCAGTTTCCAGCGGCGGCGCAGAAAGCTGAACACCTCGTGAAGGTTCTGGATCGGTCCCATGGGCGCCCCCGTTCAGCGCCGCCGCGTGGACCGGCGCGAATCGCGGTCCTCGGACTTGTTCAGGACGATGCCCAGCAGGGGAAGCTGCCCCTCAAGGATCCGCTCGCATTCCAGGATGTCGCGCGCGGTGCTGTTCAGACCATCGGCCACCAGCAGGACCGCGTCCAGTTGCGGCATCAGCGCCGTCATCACGGCGTCATCCAGAAGCGGCGGCAGATCGAGGATCACGACATCGGGCGCGGCGACTTCCATCAAGGCGCGCCAACGCAGGATCGTGTCAGGTGAATAGAGACGTTCGTCCGCGGCGGGCACCGGATGGTCGTTCAGCGCCAGCGCCATCGAATCGCCCACGCGCACCAGTTGCGACAGCGGATCGCGCGTGCCGCCCAGCACATCGTCCAGCGAACCCGGCGCGCTGAGCCCCAGCAAGTCTGCCAGGCCCGGATCGGCAAGATCGCCATCCAGCAGCAGAACCCGCTGGGTTTCCAGCCGGGCGATGCTGACGGCCAGCCCGGCGGCGACAAAGCTGCGCCCCGCCCCGCGCCGGGCCGAGGTCACGCCGATCCGTCGCCAGCCCTTGTCCGCGGTCACCCGCAGCAATTGCGTGCGCAACTGGTCCATCGCCGTGCCGCCAACGCTGCCGCGGGCAAAGGACGGCGCACTGCCCTTTGCCGACAGGCGATCGGGGGCACTCAGGACTTGCGGGATCTCGGCCCAGACGGAATCGGCGGCGCCCCGCCGGTGGCTGCGCGGCAGGCCGGTGCGCGCGTTGGTGACGCGCCCTTGCAGCATCGGCGCATGGGCGATGGGGCGCGTGGGCGGCGGGGTGTCCTCGTCGCCATCGCGAGGAACCTTCCAGCCCAGTCGTTGTTCCAGAATGCGCGTGTTGATCATGGAAACCCCTCATGGTGGCCCCCGGGGGCCACCCTCGATGCCGACAGTCTTAACAGGGGATGACCGGAAAGCCTGTCACAAATAGGGCAGAACAAAGGTGTTTGCCGCCCTAGAGGTCAAAGACCCGCGCCAGGACATCGCCATGCAGCGCCAGCACCAGACCCAGCAGCGCCAGCGCGATTGCCGCCATCACCCCGTCATGCAACGGGTCCCAGGCGCCATATTTGCGCGCCAGCCGCACCTGAAGCGGATAGGACAGCAGCGC
>Ga0116152_10000758_pt1 | contig 26699 bp, 25 predicted proteins | sample AD_UKC119_MetaG_FD_89894 | JGI IMG/M metagenome (GOLD analysis project Ga0116152, IMG submission 89894) | Active sludge microbial communities of municipal wastewater-treating anaerobic digesters from Hong Kong - AD_UKC119_MetaG | ecosystem: Engineered > Bioreactor > Anaerobic > Digestate...
GCTGATCCAGGCGGTCGCCGCCTTCGCGCGGCGGGGGTTGAACACGCTCTACATCTCGGGCGAGGAGGCGGCGGCGCAGGTGCGGATGCGGGCGCAGCGGCTGGGCCTGGGCGACGCACCGGTGCGGCTGGGGGCAGAGACCAGCCTGCGCGACATCCTGACCACCCTGGACACCGAACGCCCGGACCTGGTGGTCATCGATTCCATCCAGACGATGTGGCTGGACACCGTCGAATCCGCGCCCGGGTCCGTGGCGCAGCTTCGGGCCTCGGCGCATGAACTGGTGACCCTGGCCAAGCGGCCCCGCATCAGCGTGATCCTGGTGGGGCATGTCACCAAGGATGGCCAGATCGCCGGCCCCCGCGTGATCGAACACATGGTCGATTGCGTGCTCTACTTCGAAGGCGAGCGCGGCCACCAGTTCCGCATCCTGCGCGCGGTCAAGAACCGCTTTGGCCCCGCCGACGAAATCGGCGTGTTCGAGATGACCGGCGCCGGCCTGGCCGAGGTCCCCAACCCGTCGGCGCTGTTCCTCAGCGAGCGGGGCCAACCGGCGCCGGGGGCCGTGGTCTTTGCCGGGATCGAGGGCACGCGCCCCATGCTGACCGAGATCCAGGCACTGGTCGCGCCCTCGCCCCTGTCGAACCCGCGCCGCACGGTGGTCGGGCTCGATGGCGGGCGGCTGTCCACGATCCTCGCCGTGCTCGAGGCGCGCTGTGGCATCCCCTTTGCCGGGCTCGACGTGTTCCTGAACGTGGCCGGCGGTATGCGGGTCAGCGAACCGGCGGCCGATCTGGCGGTCGCGGCGGCGCTTCTCAGCGCGCGCGAGGACGTTGCGCTTCCTGCCGATACGGTCGTATTCGGTGAAATCTCGCTTTCGGGGGCGCTGCGTCCGGTCAGTCAAAGTGAAAACAGGTTGAAAGAAGCCCAAAAACTTGGTTTCACCTCGGCCATGTTGCCCGCGGGTGGCAAGCAGAACCGTGAGACGGGCGTGCTGCTGCGCGAAATGACCGATCTCACGGGCTTTGTCGGGGACGTTTTCGGCGCCGGTTAGACGCCATAGGAGTGGGTTTATGGAATCCTTCACGTTGGTCGATGCCGCCGTCGCCCTGGTCATCGTTGTTTCGGCGATCCTGGCCTACTCGCGCGGATTGGTGCGCGAGATCCTGGCCATCGCGGGCTGGATCGTCGCCGCGATCGTGGCCTTTGTGCTGGCGCCGACCTTCGAACCCCTGGTGCGCGAGATCCCCTATCTGGGCCAGGTCCTGGGCGATTCCTGCGAACTGACGATCATCGCCTCCTTCGCCGCCGTCTTTGCGGTGATGCTGATGGTAGTCGCGCTGTTCACGCCGTTGTTTTCCAGCCTGATCCGAAATTCGGCGCTGGGGGGGATCGACCAGGGGCTGGGCTTTTTCTTTGGCGTGCTGCGCGGCATCGTCCTGGTGGCGGTGGCGCTGATGGTGTTCCAGCGCGCGGTGCCCGCGGGCACCGTGCCGATGGTCGACAACTCGCGCTCGATCGGCCTGTTCCAGCGGATCGAGGCCGGGATCAGCGACAACGTGCCATCGGACGCACCCAACTGGATCGTTCAGCGCTACGAGGACCTGACCCGCAGTTGCGCCGCTCCGGCCAACTGATCCGGTGCCCTCGGGTGCGGGGCTGGACCCGCTGTTCCTGGCCGAACTGAACGAACGGCTGTTCGTGCAATTCGCGGATGGCCGCTGGATCGCGCCGCTCGGCGATCGCCACCTGCCGGTTCTGCCCTTCGACAACGGACGTATCGGGCGGCTGATCTGCGCCGAGGCGGCCGATGTCGGCCGCGCCACGCGGGGGCTGCGGCGGGGGTCGGGCGCGGCGCTGGCGGGCGCCTATGACGCGATCCGGCCGATGCTGTCGTCGCTGCGCGCGATGGAAGGGGCCGACGACCCGGCAGACGCGCCGCCGCGGGTCCCGGTGCTGCCGGACGGGGACGGGCCGCTGGTGCTGCTCAGCGCCGCCGACTGCCCCGTGGCGCGCCTCGCCGCGATCCTGATCGCGGGCGCCGCGCGCGGGCTGTTGTGGAAACCCGCTCCGCGGGCGGCGGCCTCGGCGCATCTGCTGATGCGCGCGCTGGGGCCGGTGTCGCAGGGCGGGCTGGCGATGGTGCAGGGCGACCACGCCAGCGGCGCGCTGGCCGCCGCGCAGGGACGGCTGATCTGGGCCTCGGCGCAGCCGGTGCCGGCCGCGCTGGGCCCGGCCCTCAACCTTTGGGCCACAGCTCCACGCCGCCCATGATCGCGGTGTCGATCGCGCCCAGGGCCTGGGGGTTCTTGCCGGCATAGTCGAAGCTGCGCAGGATCTGCTGCACGGCCGCCAGCCGGGCGCGATACTTGTCGTCGCCCCGGATCACGGTCCAGGGCGCATAGGGGAAATTCGACCGCGCGAAGGTTTCGCCGATCGCCTCGGTATAGGCGTCCCATTTCGCCAGCCCCTTGACGTCGATCGACGACAGTTTCCACTGTTTCAGAACGTGGCGCTCGCGCTCGAGCATCCGGCGCAACTGTTCGGCGCGCCCGACGTTGAACCACAGTTTGATGACGCGGATCCCGTCGTTGACCAGCGCCTGCTCGAAGCCCGGCAACTGGTCAAAGAAATGCGCCCGCTGCGCCGGCGTGCAAAAGCCGAACACATGCTCGACGACTCCCCGGTTATACCAGCTGCGATCCAGCAGGGCGATTTCGCCGGCGGCGGGCATGTGGGCGATATAGCGTTGGAAATACCACTGGGTTGCCTCGCGTTCGGTTGGTTTGGGCAGTGCGACGATGCGCGCGCCGCGCGGGTTCAGGTTCTCGCGCACGCGCTTGATGGCGCCCGATTTGCCCGCAGTGTCGCGGCCCTCGAAGACGACGACGACCCGTTCACCGCTGGCCTCGATCCAGCGCTGAAGCTTCACCAGTTCGACCTGGAGCGGCTTCATGCGGTCCTCGTAGTCGTCCTGCTTCATCCATCGGTCATAGGGGAAGTCGTCGGTCAGGATATCGCGTTTCCGGCCGTCCTCGATCGCCGCGCGGACCCGTTCGGGCGCGTCCTTTTCGAAATAGGCCGAGATTGCGCCGTCGAAAGGTAGGTCCATGGGTGCCTCCGCGTGTTTCCAACGGGATAGGGCGCGGCCGTGGGGTGCGCAAGCGTCACGAATGTCAGTCTTTTAATGTAAGGCATTCATTAGGCGTTCGCAAAGTTGATGTCATGCATTCGCGAGATTTGCCACAGAGAGCGGTGAATCGTGCGGCAAGTCATTGCAAAGAAACAATGTCAGGCAATAGAACGGGACCATTGGGGCCCTTGAATCGCGAGGCGGTCGGGTCACCCTTGCGGTCTGGCGCCATGGGACGCTGCGCGAGGGTGCTTGCCAACCGGCGGGCACTCGCGCAGGAATGGACGGCATGGCCACACCGATTTCCACCCTTCCGAACCTGGGCCCCGCAAGCGAGGCGGCGTTTGCCCGCGCCGGCGTTTCCAGCGCCGAGGCGCTGCGCGCCCTGGGCGCCGACGCGGCCTATGCGCGATTGCTCGAGGCCGGCGAACGGCCACATTTCATCGGATACTACGTTCTGGTCATGGCCTTGCAGGGGCGGCCCTGGAACGATTGCAAGGGCGCCGAAAAGGATGCTCTGCGCCAGCAGTTCGATGCGCTGAAAGCCGCCCACGCCCAGCGCGGAGGGATTGCCGGGATCGAGGCGATCCTCGATGAACTGGGGGTGATCGACCCCGCCGGACCCCGGCGCAAACGACGGAGCGGATGATGAGAACCCTTGCAAGCGTGCTGGCGCTGCTGGTGCTGGCGGCCTGCGCCGGGCCCGACCGGCCGGCACCGGCCCCGCCGCCCGCGACCGACCTCTATCCCGGCGAGACGCCGGCGATGCGCCGCCTGGTGCAACGCGCCGCGACCGACCTGGACATCCCCGAGGCGCTGTTGCACCGCGTCATCCAGCGCGAGAGCGACTACCGCGCTGACGCCCGCAACGGCCCCTATTGGGGCCTGATGCAGATCCTGCCGCAAACCGCGCGCACCATGGGTTTCGCCGGGCCCGACACGGATCTGCTGAACCCTGAGATCAACCTGCGCTACGCCGGGCGCTACTTGCGCGGCGCCTGGATCGTCGCGGACCACGACATGGACCGCGCGGTCGGCTATTACGCGCGCGGCTATTATTATGAGGCCCGCGACCGCTGTCTGCTGGTCGAGACAGGCCTGCTGGACCACGAGGTCAACCGGCGCTGCCGATGAAACTGTCGATGGTCCTGAGCGTGCCGTCCAGCGCCTTGCCCTCTTCGTCCTGAAGCGCCGAGGTGACCAGCCGGCGCACCCAGTCGGCGGCGTCCTCGCGCCCCGCAAGGCGCCCGGCGGCCGCCATCACGCGGTCGAACTTGCCCAGGCCCCGGGCGTGGGTGTCGGAATAGCCCTTGATGAGGCGGCGCACCTTCATCATCTCGACCGCCAGCGCGTAGTCGCGCGGCGCCTGGGCCAGCACGGCCGCCTGCCAGTCCGAGAGATGCGCCATCTCGTCGGCGTGCCTGAGGCTGCGCCGGCGCCAGCCCTGCAAGGACGCCAGCATATGCAGTTGCAGGAACGGCAGAACCCGGTCCGTCCTGAGGCGCCGCCCCTTGTTCACACGCCGGTCGATCCAGCCCAAAAGGCGCGGGCGGGCGTGGATCCAACGGCCCAGCCCGGCGGGCAGCAGGCTGACGATTTCCTCGCCGCGCGGATGGGTGAATTCGGTCAGTTGCATGACCCCGTTCGCGCCCATTTCGGCGCGGATGCGGGTCAGGCGCTCAGGGCGGGTCTTGGCGTCGGCCACGCGGAAGATGTCGTCATAGGCCATGGCGTTGGCAATGTATTTGGCCCCGGCGATGCCCAGCGCCCAGTCCCGGTCGGCGCTGTCGCAGGCCAGAACCCGGTCCAGCCGGTCCAGGTATTCCGCGCCGTAAGCCGGGTCCTGAAAGCCCACGACCTTGCGCAACCCGGCCGCGGCCATGGGGCGCACCGGGTCGGGCAGGGCGGCGACGCGGGTTTCCAGCGCCTGCCAGGCGGCGCGCAACCGGGCCGGGCCCTGCGGCGCGGGATCGACCGGGGGCGCGGTGTCCCGGGTCGTGGCGGGTTGCACGCCCTGTTGTGCGGCCTCGAACCCGGCGGCGAAGGCCCTGAGCGAAGGTTCGACCCCCTTGCCACCGGCGCGGATCGCGTCCTCGAAGGCCTCGCGCGGGAAGGGCAGCGCGCCCGAACCCGCCAGCGCACCAAAGAGCGATGCCGAGATGACCGACCCCGCGCGGATGGCCACCTGGTCGAAATCGGCCAGGATCAGTGCGCGGGCCGCGATTTCGGCGGCCGCGCGCACCTCGTCGGCATTGGCGATGCCGTCGCCGGGAACGGTCTTTTCGCTGACCGCCAGTGCCCGATGGGTCGAGGCGATCAGCACGGTGCGGTCGGGGGTGACGAAGCCGCGCAAAATGGCGCGCCCGGCCTCCATCATCTCGGCGGCGATCATGATGTCCACGTCGCCGGCCGAGGGCGCCAGCGAAAAGACGGTCGGCACGGGGCCCTGCGGCGCCATCTCGATATAGTAGATCGTCGCGCCGGTGCGCTGCGCCACGCCGGCGACCGAGGTCGCCTGAACGGCGTAACCCTGCGAGCGTGCGACGGCCTCGATCCAGCCGGTCAGCACGCCGCCGCCCTGGCCGCCAACCGCCAGCGCGGCCAGCTTGATGATGCCGTCCTGGGTGGTGTCGGGTGCAAATTGCGAAAGGGGCAGGTTCATGCGGTCGCTCCGGATTGGGCGGGGAAAGGGGGCCGGGTCATGCCGCATCCCCAAAGGTCAGGCGTTTCGCCGCGCGCCGGCGCGAAAGCCAGCCGATGATGCCCTGCCGCCAGCCGTCGAGCCGGGCCTCCCACCCCGTGGGGTTGTGGACGACGCGCGCCTCGTAGAATGAGGGGCAGAGCACAGCCGCCTCGGCCACCTCGCCGCAGTTGCCGCAGCCGACGCAGCTTTGATCGATCGAGGCCACCGGATCGTCGCGCAGGGGATCGTCCAGTCGTTTCAGCGACAGCGAGGGGCAGCCCGACAGGCGAATGCAGGCATGGTCGCCCGTGCACACCGTCTCATCGACGCCAAAGCGCGGGGCCTCGACGCGGCGGCCCTCCTTGATCGCCTTGGCGCGCAGGGGTTTCTCGCGCCGCTGTTTGTTCAACATGCATTCCGACGAGGCGACGATGACCCGCGGGCCGGGCGCATCGGTGGTCAGCGCCTCGCGCAGCACATCGCGCATATGTGCCACGTCATAGGTGCGGTCCACCTGCCGCACCCAGTCGATGCCGATGCCCTTCAACGCCTTCGAGATCGGGTTGTTGGTCGATTTCGTCGGGTTCTGCGCGCGCGAGGACAGGATGTCCTGCCCGCCGGTCGCGGCCGAGTAGTAGTTGTCGACGATGACCGCCACGCCGTCCGACTTGTTGAACATCATGTTGCCGAAGGAACTGCTGAGCCCGTTGTGCCAGAACCCGCCGTCCCCGATGACCGAGATCGGGCGCTTCTCTCCGCCGCCGTCAAAGGCCGCGTTCGAGGCCGGTCCCAGCCCGTAGCCCATCGTTGCGCCGCCGATGTTGAAGGGCGGCAGGCTGGCAAAGAGGTGGCAGCCGATGTCGGCGCTGATCTGGTGTTCGCCCAGTTCCTGCTGCACCAGTTTCATCGCCGCAAAGATCGGCCGCTCGGGGCAACCGGTGCAGAAGCCCGGCGGACGCACCGGCACGGTTTTCGACAGGTCGGGGATCTCGGGGGCCGGTTCGTTGGGCGCCAGCACCTGCGCGGGCAGCATCGCCGGCGCCTCGGCGCGCAGGAAGCCTTCGATCGCGTCATGCATGACCTTGCCGGTGTATTCCCCGACCATCGGGAAAATGTCCTTGCCGTGCAGGCGCACCCCCATCTTGCCACGCAGCACATGGGTGGACAGGTGCTGTTCGATGAATTCGGGCTGGCCCTCCTCGACGATCAGCACCGACTGCTTGCCCTGGCAGAATTCGGCGAATTCGTCGGGCAGAATGGGATAGGTGACGTTCAGGCAATAGATCGGCACGCTGGTCTGCCCGTGCAGATCGGCCAGACCCAGGCGCTGAAGCGCGCGGATGACGCCATTGTACATGCCGCCCTGGCAGACGATGCCCACGGGCGCCTCGGCCGGGCCGAAGACCTCGTTCAGCTTGTGCTCGCGGATGTAGCGCAGCGCCGCCGGCCAGCGGTTGTTGATCTTGTCGTGCTCTTGCGCGTAGCTCATCGGCGGCAGCACGATGCGGTCCACGTTGCGCTGGGGATTGGCCAGCGCGTCGCGCACGGTCAGGGGCGGGGGCATATTGTTGCGGGTCGGGAACTGGCCTGTGACGTGGCAGGCCCGGATCCGCACCATCAGCATGACCGGCGTGTTCGAGACCTCGGACAGTTCGAACCCGTCGCCCACCGCCTTGACGATCGAGGGCAGGTTGGGGCGCGGGTCCAGCAGCCAGAACTGCGATTTCATCGCAAAGGCGTGGCTGCGCTCCTGCATGATGCTCGAGCCTTCGCCGTAATCCTCGCCGACGATGATGAGCGCGCCGCCGGTCACCCCCGAGGACGACAGGTTCGCCAGCGCATCCGACGCGACGTTGACCCCAACCGGCCCCTTGAAGGTCACCGCCCCCCGGATCGGGTAGTGCACCGACGCCGCCAGCATCGCCCCGGCGGCGGCCTCCGAGGCGTTGGCCTCGAACCGGACGCCCAGTTCGGCCATCAGGTCCTCGGCATCGGCCAGAACGTCCATCAGGTGACTGATCGGTGCGCCCTGGTAGCCGCCGACGTAGCCCACGCCGTTCTCGAGAAGGGCCTTGGTGATCGCCAGGATCCCCTCGCCGGTGAATGTGCCGCCGTCGCCCAGCCGCAGGTGTTCGACTTCCGCCTTGAAGGACCGTTCCGCCATCGTGATCTTACCTGTTCTGCATTATTCCGCCGGGGCGGTGTTCGACCACAGGATCGGACCGCCGTCGTGTTCATAGGCCATGCCGCCGGGGAACGAGATCGCCTCGAACTGCAAACCCCAGGGCGCTGAGAAATAGAGGATGCTCTGGCCGGCGGCCGGCCCTTCGCTGACCGGGATCGGACCCAAGTTGGTCTGCACGCCGGCCGCGTTCAGGTAGGCCGCCGCCGCGTCGATGTCGTCAACGTAGAAGGCGATGTGATACGCGCCGATGTCGCTGTTGCGCTGGTGCAGGGTCGTCTGGTCCGGCGCGTCGTAGTCGAACAGTTCGATGTTGCTGCCGAACCCGCAGCGCAACATGCGGATCTGCTGGATGACGGCGCGCGGGCTGGTGCCCAGAACGTCTTGCATGAACGTGCCCTGGTCGTCGCGGAAGGGGCCAAAGGCCATCGCCCGCTCGCAGCCCAGGATGTCGGTAAAGAAGGCTTCCGCCTGGTCGAGGTCGGGCACCGTGAGGCCGATATGGTTGACGCCACGGACACCGGGCATCGCGTCCGCGAACGCGGGCGCTGCCACCACCAGCAGAACGGCGGTCGAACACGGGATCTTCATGGGCTGGCCCTCCTCGGGTCGGATTTGGGGTGATTTCGGCGGTTCAGAACTCGTGCTTTCGGATGTTGAGCAGGATCTTTTGCAAGGTGCCGGTAAAGGCGCGGCGCTCGTCCTCGGGGATGCCCTTGAACAGGGTGTCCTGCGCATCGGCCATATGCGGCCAGAGGGTATCGAACACCGCCCGCCCGGCGGGGGTGATGTGGACCCTGGTGGCGCGGCTGTCGACGGCGTCGGCCTCGCGCCGGATCAGCCCGTCGGTCGCCAACTGGTCCAGCGCCCGGCTGAGGGTGGATTGCTCGGTCACGGTATAGACCGCCAGTTCCCGGATCAGCGGCGCCTGCACCACCGACAGCACCGCCAGCGCGCGCATCTTGGGCGTGGTCAGGCCGTGGCGGGCCATTTCCGCCCTGAGCGCCGCGTTGTAGCGGCCCATGATCCGGTTCATCAGATAGGGGGCGAAGCCCTCGAGCCCGGATTCGCCCAGGCGGGGGCGGTTGGGGTGCAGGTCATTCATGCGCCCAGCCTCTTTGCCGCGTTGAAGCCCGACCCGCCGCCCAGGCCGGGGCCCGGATGGGTGGCGGCGCCGATGTGGATCAGGCCACGCACCGGGCCCAGCCCGTTGGTGCTGTGCTTGAACGGTCGCCACACGAAGAACTGGTCGATGCCGCAATGCCCGCCATAGGGATCGCCGCCGACCAGGTTCATGTTCATCGCTTGCAGATCAGCCGGGGAATAGGCGCGTCGCGCCAGCCGGATCCGATCGAAATCCTTGATGTGGCGCGACAGGATCGCCTCGATTCGGTCGGCAAAGGCCTCGCGCGTGGGGTCGTCCCAGACCCGCCCGGGGATCTGCCCGGCGGCGTCGCCCTTGATGACGCGCGGCGCGTCGGGGATTTGCAGCCACAAGATCGCCTTGCCGTCCGGGCAGCGCGAGGGGTCCAGCCGCGAGGGTTGGCCCACGCAGATTGTCGGTGTTTCGGGGAACAGGCCGCGCTCGGCCTCGTTCGCGGATTTCGATACCGCGTCCAGACTGTCGGACAGGTGGATCAGCGCCACGTCCTCGAGCCCGGGGGTCAGCCATTCGGGCGGTGCATCCAGCGCGAAATGCAGCTGGAAATTGCCCCGGCCATAGCGATAGTCGGGCAGGGCTTCCCGCTCGCGCGGCAGGTCCACGCCATCCAGAAGCCGGCTGTAGAGCTGCCCGGGCGCGACCGAGGCCAGCACCGAGCGGGTCGCGATCGTCTCGCCCGTGGTCAGCCGCACGCCGCTGACGCGGCCGTTGTCGGTCAGGATCCGCTCCACGTCGGCGCCGGTGCGCAAGGTGCCGCCCTGGGCCTCGATCAAGGCCTTGAAGGCCGCGACCCCGGCACCGGACCCGCCCTTGACCACCGGCGCGCCGGCCGCTTCGAGGGCAAAGGCGATGACCTTGCCCATCTGGGCGGAATAGGTCGATTCGGGCGTCAAGCCGGTGTGCAGGCACCAGGGCGCCCAGAGCGCGTGCACCAAGGGGCTTTTATAGCGCGCCTCAAGCCAGCCGCGGGCCGGCGCCAGCGCGCTGCCCATCCAGGCAGCCAGCCCCCTGAGGCCGCGCTTGCGCACTTGTCCGAACAGCAGCTTCGCCGTGCCCCAGCTCCACAACGGGCCGCCCAGCAGGGCAAAGAGAAACGGCGCATCCGCCGCCAGCTGGCCCACGTCGCGCGCGTGCTGGTCGCCGTCGCCGGCGGCCAGTGCATTGAAGCGGCGGATGTTTTCGGCCTGGTCCATGGTAAAGACCAGGGCCGTGCCGTCCGGGCGCAGCACGGCGGTCGGCGTCTGCGTGTGGCAATATTCGAACCCGTGTTTCGCCAGATGCGGCCCCAGCGCCGCCCCCGCAGGCGAGGTCATGAACAAGACCCAGGTGGCCGCCATCACGTCATGGTTGAACCCCGGCAGGGTCGCCTGATCGGTGAACAGGCATCCCCCCAGCCGGTCCTCGCGTTCCAGCACCGTGACCTTGTCGCCCTTCAGCGCCAGCAGCGCGGCGGCGACCAGTCCGTTGATCCCGGACCCGATGATGACGTGATCGGCGGCCATGGCGATCAGCCCTTTGGCACCAGCGCCAGCGCCCGGATGGGCGAGCCGGTGCCATGCACGATCTTCAGGGGTGCCGCGATCAGGATCGCGCCCTTGGCGGGCAGCTTGTCCAGATTGGCCAGCGAGGCCAGGCCGAAGCGGTTGTTCGCGTGCAGCAGGTTGTGCGCGGGGAAGGGCGGCGTCATGCCGCCGGCCAGGCCCGCGTCGGTGCCGATGCACTGGCTGCCCCAGCCGACGATGCCCTTGTCGATCAGGTGCTGGATGACCTCGGCGGTCGGTCCCGGGGTGTGCGGGCCGGTTTCGTTGGCGTTCAGGAACAGCGCCTCGTCATGCGCGCGGCGGTCCCAATCCGACCGCAGCACGACCCATTCGCCGGCGTTGATCGGGCCGTGCTGGGCCTCCCAGGCGTTGACGTGGTCGATGGTCAGCAGAAAGTCGGGGTCGGCGGCGCATTCGGCGCTGAAGTCCAGCACGTTCACCGGCGCCACCACGCGCTGGATGTCCAGCGTGTCGGTGAAGCCGTCGGAATAGTCCTTGCCGGTGATCCAGTGGTGCGGCGCGTCGAAATGCGTGCCCGAGTGCTCGCCCAGCTCCAGCCAGTTCCAGGCCCAGAAGGGGCCGTCGCTGTCGTATTCGCTGATGCGGTGGATCTTGATCGGAGGCGTGTCCTTGGCCAGCTCTGGCGGCAGCTTCAGAAGCGGCGTGTCCGGGCCCAGCGTGCCCGTGCAATCCACCACTTCGATCCCGCCCGAGGCCAGCAGCCCGGCGAGTTGTTGCAAGACGTTCGATGCGCTCATGGCGATTCTCCCTGTTGACGGCCCGTCGTGGCCTTCTACCAGAAACATGCTAGACATATAAATATGCATTTGCAATTATCTTCCCGACTCAACGGGGGCAGTCATGACCGAAACCTTCGACGCGGTGCTGATTGGTGCGGGGCATAACGGCCTGGCATGCGCCTTGCATCTGGCGGCCAAGGGGTGGCGGGTCGGGGTGTTCGAGCGTGCCTCCGAGCCGGGCGGCGCGGTCAAGTCGGGCGAATATACGCTGCCGGGATTCCGCCACGACTGGGCGGCGATGAATCTGTCCCTGTTCGCCGGTAGCCCGTTTTTCAAGGATTATTCCGAGGAATTGATCCGCCACGGGCTGGAGTTCGTCGCCGTGGACCGGCCCTTTGCCTCGTCCTTTCCGGGGGGGCACTGGTTGGGGCTGGGCATGGATGCCGCCGCCAACCGCGCCCGGATCGCGGCCGAATCGCCGGCCGATGCAGACACCTGGGACCGGCTGTCGGCCGGGTTCGGGGATCGCGCCCAGGACGTGTTCGCGCTGCTGGGCGCCCCGATGAAAATGCGTGCATTAGCATATTTTTTGTGGGGGGTCTGGCGCCGTCGGGGTCTGGGCGGCTCGCTTGACCTGGCCCGTTTCCTGGCCCAGTCGCCCCGCGCCTGGCTCGAGGAAACCTTCGAATCGCCGCGTCTCAGGGCGATGCTGGGGGCTTGGGGCATGCATCTGGACTATGCCCCCGACATCGCCGGCGGCGCGCTGTTTCCCTACCTCGAGGGGATGGCGGGCCAGGCCTTTGGCATGGCGCTGGGCAAGGGCGGTGCCGACACGCTGACGCGCGCCCTGGTCGGCGCGATCGAGGCGCGCGGCGGTGTCGTCGAATGCGGGGCCGAGGTGGCGCGGATCGACCACGCCGGCGGCAAGGCCAGCGGCATCACGCTGGTCGATGGCCGCCGCATCCTGGCCGCGCGCGCGGTGATCGGCAGCCTGGCGCCGTCGGCGCTGGTGCGGCTGACGGGCGGCACCGGCGACGTGGGTTTCGATCGCAGCATGGGCGATTTCGCCCACGCGCCCGGCACGATGATGCTGCATCTGGCGATGGACGGCCTGCCCGACTGGGCGGCGGGCGAGGACCTCAAGCGATTCGCCTATGTGCATCTGGCGCCCTCGCTCGACCAGATGGCGCGCACCTATCAGCAAGCCAGGGCCTGCCTGCTGCCCGATGAGCCGATCATCGTCTGCGGCCAGCCGACGGTGTTTGACCCGTCCCGCGCGCCCGAGGGCAAGCATGTGCTGTGGCTCCAGGTCCGCATGGTGCCGGGAACGATCCTGGGCGATGCGGCCGGGCAGATCGCCGCGACCGACTGGACCGGCGCGGCGGAACCGATGGCCGAGCGCGCGCTCGACATTCTCGAGCGTCATGCGCCGGGGGTGCGCGCCAGGATCCTGGCGCGTCGCATCGTCACCCCGGCCGAGCTCGAGGCCGACAACCCCAACCTCGTCGGCGGCGATCAGGTCGGCGGCAGTCACCATCTGTCGCAGCATTTCCTGTTCCGTCCGGCGCCTGGTCACGCCGACGGCAGCACGCCGATCCGCAATCTGCACCTCACCGGCGCGGCCGTCTGGCCCGGCGCCGGGACGGGCGCGGGCTCGGGCTATCTGCTGGCCCGCAAACTGACATGAACCAGACCCGCAAAGGGCACCCAACCGTCTCCATCATCAGGGAAATGACTCCATGACACTTTCACGCCGCAGCCTGCTGAAGATGACCGTCGCGACGGTCTCTCTCAGCGTCGCGATGCCTGCCTTTGCGCAGGCCATCGACGAGCTGGTCATCGCCTACAACGTCAATCTGCCCAGTTGGGACCCGACAGTCGGCCCCTCGGCCGTGAACCCGACGATCCAGGGGCTCTATCAGTCGGTCTTTGACCAGTTCATCCTGCAACAGCCCGACCTCAGCCCGGCCCCCGGCCTGCTGACGGCCTGGGGCTGGAACGAGGACCGCACGCAGGTCTGGATGGACGTGCGCGAGGGCGTCAAGTGGCACGACGGCTCGGATTTCACGGCCGAGGACGTCGCCTGGTCGCTGGCGCGCGTCGCCGATCCGGCCACCGGCAGCCCGATCCAGTTCGTCTGGGGCACGCTGGCCAACCACCGGGTCGAGGGCAACCGCGTCATCGCCGATGTGGTCCAGTTCGATCCGACGATCTTCAAGTGGATGTATTTCCTGACCGGCTACGTCCTGCCCAAGGCCTATTACGAGCGTGTCGGCGCCGACGGGTTCGAGGCCGCGCCAATCGGCACCGGCCCCTACATGGTCGAGCAATACGAGCGCAACGCCTTTGTCCGGTTGCGCGCGAACCCGCACTACTGGAACGGCGTGCCCGAGTTCGAGACCGTGACGATCCGGTTCGTCACCGACGCGGCCAGCCGCGTGGCCGAGGTGGAATCGGGCCGCAGCCACGTCACGCTGGAAGTCCCCTACGAGGAATACGACCGCCTGCGCGCGCTGCCCTCGCTGGGTGGCGTGGCCACGCCAATCTCGGACATCGCGATGATCTTCTTCAACGATATCGACGTGATGCTGGACGAGAACGTGCGCAAGGCGGCTGTTCTGGCGGTGGACAAGCAGTTGATCATCGACCGGCTGCTGTCGGGCTACGGGGTGCCGCTGAGCACGCTGGAAACGCCCGAATACGCGGCCTATGATCCGACGATCCAGGTGCCTTACGATCCTGACCAGGCGCGCGAACTGCTGGCGGCCTCGGGCTATTCGACCGACAATCCGGTGCGTTTCACGATCCAGACCACGCGCGGCTTCAAGCCCAAGGAATACGAGATGATCCAGGCCATCGTCGGTCTTTGGCGCCGGGTCGGCATCGAGGCCGAGATCGAAGTCTACGAGATCGCCCGCCACTATGAATTGCGCGCGGCCGATCAACTGGCGCCGGCGGCTTTCTACAACTGGGGCAACTCGGTTGGCGATCCGACGACCTCGACCGGGTTTGCCATGTTCGGCCCCTCGCCGCATTCGGTCTGGGACAGCCAGGACCTGATCGAGCGGATCGCCCCGCTGTGGGCCGAACCGGACGAGGCGCGCCGCATCCAGGGCTGGAAGGACGTGGACCGCTACATCGCGGAGCATGCCTATGTGCTGCCGCTGTTGCAGTATGTGCAGCCCATCGTGCACGCCAACGGGGTCCATGTGACGCCGCACGCCTCGGGGGCGCTGCTGCCGCATCTGATGACCCGCGCCTGAGGACGTCCTCCCTTCTCGGGGCGGGTTTCGGCCTGCCCCGTTTTTTCTCGTCGAGGTCCTCATGTTCCTGCGCCGCTTTCTGACCCGGATCGCGACGACCATCATCACGCTGTTCGGCGTGGCGGTGATCGTCTTCGTCGTGATCCGTGTCGTCCCGGGCGATCCCATCGCCATGATGCTGCCCCCGGGCGCGACCGACGCCGACATCGCGCGTCTTCAGGCGCTGTATGGCCTGGACAAGTCGATCCCCGAACAATTCCTCATCTGGCTGGGGGGCGTTCTGCACGGCGATTTCGGCACCTCGATCACCACCCGCCAGCCGGTGCTGGGGCTGGTGCTGTCGCGCCTGCCGGCGACGTTGGAGCTGTCGATCATGGCGCTGGTGATCGCGGTCGTGCTGGGTGGGCTGCTGGCCCTGACCGGCACGCGGCTGCGCGACACCCGCACCGAGGGCGCGATCGACGTCGCGAACGGCATGGCGCTGAGCGTGCCGGATTTCCTGTGGGGGCTGGTGCTGATCTTGCTGTTTGGCGTGCTGTGGCCGGTCTTTTCGATCTCGGGCCGGGTCTCGCCGGCGCTGGCGCCGCAGTTTCACACCGATTTTTTCCTGTTCGAAAGCGTGCTCAGGCTGCGTTTCGACCTGTGGCTCGATCTGGTCAGTCACATGCTCATGCCCGCCGTCGCGCTGGCGATCCCGCTGGCGGCGATCATCAGCCAGCTATTGAAGCAGAGCCTCAAGGAAACCATGCACCTGGACTATGTCACCCTGGCCCGGACCAAGGGCTACGGCGAAAATCACGTCATCACCCACGAGGCGCTCAGGAACGCGATCCTGCCTACGCTGACGCTGATCGGCGTGCAGTTCACCTTTCTCATCGGCGGGACGGTCATCATCGAACGGCTGTTCAGCTACGAGGGGCTGGGCAACATGGCGATCGACGCCGTCATCAACCGCGACCTGCCGCTGATCCAGGGGATTGTGCTGCTGTTCGCGCTGCTGTTCACGCTGGTCAACCTGTGCGTGGACCTGCTCTATGCCGTCCTGAACCCGAGGTTGCGCCATGCTTGACGGACGCGCGCTTGTCAAACGCACCGCCGGGCTCAGGCTGTGGCTTTCGGTGGCCTGGTTGGCGGCGCTGGTGATCGGGGCGGTGTTCGCGCCGCTGGTCGCGCCGCAGGACCCGCTGATGCAGGATCTGTTCACCGCCCGCCTGCCGCCCTTCTGGATGCCGGGTGCCGAGCACGGCTACTGGCTGGGCACCGACAGCCTGGGCCGCGACGTGCTCAGCCGCATTCTCTATGGCGGGCGGGTGGCGCTGGTCGTGGCGCTGCTGGCGGGGCTGGCCACCGCGCTGATCGGTGCCACGCTGGGGCTGATCGCGGGTTTCTATCGCGGCTGGGTCGATATGGTGATCTCGCGGCTGGTCGATATCTGGATGGCGTTCCCGCCGGTGCTGTTCTCGATCCTGCTGATCGCGGTTCTGGGCACCGGGTTGAGTTCGGTCATCCTGGCGATCATCGTCATCGACTGGACACGCTTTGCCCGCGTCGTCCGGGCCGAGGCCATGGCCCAGGGGGCGATGGATTACGTCGCCTCGGCGCAGGTCGCGGGGCGCGGGCGCTTCAGCACGGTGCTGACCGAGATCCTGCCCAATGTGCTGCCCACGATCACCGTGCTGCTGACCCTGGAAATGGGCATCGCCGTGATCGTCGAGGCGATCCTCAGCTTCGTCAACCTGTCGATCTCGACCGACGATCCGACCTGGGGCGGCATGATCGCCGAGGGGCGCGCATCGATCCATCAGGCGTGGTGGGTGCTGGTCTTCCCGCTGATCGCGCTGTTCCTCACCGTCCTGTCCTTCTCGCAACTGGGCGAGGGGCTGAAGGACCGTTTCGATCCGGTGCTGCAATGAGCTTCCTCAAGATCCGCGATCTGTCGGTGGTGTTGCGCGGCACCCGGCACCGGCTGCTGCGCAACGTGTCGCTCGATGTCGCCGCGACCGAGGTCATGGGCCTGGTCGGGGAATCGGGCGCCGGAAAGTCGATGATCGGCAAGGCCTTGCTGGGCATCCTTCCGCGCTCGGCGCAGGTGGTGTCGGGCACGATCGAGCTGGAGGGCGTGGACCTGCTGACGCTGCCGCCCCGGCAACGGCGCACGCTGATCGGCCAGCGGGCGGCGCTGATTCCGCAAGATCCGCTGACCGCGCTGAACCCCTCGCGCCGCATTCGTCCGCAGATCACCGACCGTCTGGTCGATATCCTGGGCTGGGACCGCGCCCGCGCCAACACCCGCGCCGAGGAAATCCTGAATGAGGTGCAGATCGCCGCGCCGGATCGGGTGCTGGGCTCGTATCCGCACGAGCTGTCGGGCGGGATGCGCCAGCGGATCCTCATCGCCTCGGCCTTTGCCGCCGAGCCGCGCCTGATCGTGGCGGACGAGCCGACGACGGCGCTGGATGTGACGGTGCAAAAGCAGATCCTGAAACTGATCCACGAGATGCAGGCCCTGCACGGCACCGCGCTGCTGTTCGTGACCCACGACCTGGGCGTGGTGGCCAAGATCTGCCAGCGGCTGACCGTGCTCTATGGCGGGCTGGTGGTCGAAGAGGCCGATGTGCGCGCCTTTTTCCGAGGGCCCGCGCACGCCTATTCGCGCGCGCTGCTGGCCGCGACACCGCGCCATTCCGACCCCGAGGCCGACCTGACCCCGGTGCCCGAACCCGTCATCGCCGCCGTGCAGGAGCAGGTCCTTGCCGCCGATCGGAGCTGGAGCCATGCCTGACCTCTATCAGGTGCAGGACCTGCATCTTTCGCTGCCCGACATGACCCGAAAACCGCTTTTCGGCGCCGCCCCAAGGATCGAGATCCTCAAGGGGCTGACCTTTGACATCCCCAAGGGGCAGGTGCTGGGCATCGTCGGCGGATCGGGGTCCGGCAAGTCCACGCTGGGCCGCGCGATGGTGCGGCTGCTTGAGCCGACCTCGGGACGGGTGCTGTTCGACGGGCAGGACATCACGCACCGCGACGAGGGCGGGTTGCGGCCCCTCAGGCGGCGGTTCCAGATGATCTTTCAGGATCCGATGTCGTCGCTGAACCCGCGCCAGACGGTCGCGCGCATCATCGCCGCGCCGCTGTCGCTGCATGGCCTGCCCGATCCCAGCGCCAGGGCGCTCGATGCGCTGGAACGGGTCGGTCTGCCGCGCAGCTTCGGCAACCGGTTTCCGCATCAATTGTCGGGCGGACAGCGCCAGCGGATCGGCATCGCACGGGCCATCGCCCTGAACCCCGATTTCATCCTGGCCGACGAGATCGTCTCGGGGCTGGATGTGTCCAGTCAGGCGCAGGTCCTGTCGATCCTGCGCGACCTGGTGCGCGACATGGGGCTGACGCTGGCCTTCATCAGCCATGATCTCAGCGTGATCCGGCGGCTGTGCGACCGGGTGCTGGTGCTGCACCAGGGCCGGATCGTCGAGGACGCCGGATGCGAGGCGCTGTTCGCAAATCCGCAGGCCGCCTATACGCGCGAACTGCTGGACGCGATCCCCGATCCCGATCCCGAAAACGCCTGGTTCGCGCGCGCCTAGGCCGGACCGGCGCCCAACGGGCCCAGGAAATCCCCCTTGCCGATCGGCATGCCCTGCGTGCGCAGGATGTGATACGCGGTCATGGCGTGGAACGCGACGTTGGGCAGCGTGTAGGTCAGAAGAAAGCTTTCCGAGGTGAAGGCCACGGACCGGGGCCCCCAGGCGCTGCGCGCGGCGTCGTCGGGATCGAGCGGCAGGAAGATCTCGATGGTTCGCGCCCGTTGCGCGTGGCGGTTGATTGCCTCGGGGGGCAGGGCCTCGATCGTGGCGAGCGCGGCGCGCGGGATGGCCTGCAACGCCGAAAACGGCATCGCGCCAATCAGAGGGGGCGGCGCGAAAACGCCGGTCCGGATCGTCTCGAGTCCAAAGACCGCGTGGTTCTTCAGCGCCTCGATCTGAAAATGCAGGGGCGCCATGTCGGGGACCAGACGCGCCAGGGCCAGGGGGTCGGGGTCGGTGCCGGTCTCGGCGCAATGGCGCGCCGTCCGGTCCAGGATCCGCGACACCGCGCGCAGGGACTGCACCACGCCGGGCACGCCGATATCGTAAAGCGTCAGGGTCATGACCGGGAACCGGCGGGTCAGAAGGGCGCGCCCTGCGCCTCGCGCAGGGTCTCGCGCGGGGTGCAGCCAAAGCGCGCGCGGTAGATGCCGGAAAAGCGGCCGAAATGGCCGAACCCCCAGCGCGTCGCGACCTCGGTGATGCTGGTGCCGGGCAGGGCGGCTTGCAGATCGGCATGCGCGCGGTCCAGCCGGGCGTCGCGCAGAAAGGCCAGCGGAGTCGTGTCGCGAAACCGCCGGAACGCCAGTTGCAACGCGCGCGCGCTGACGCCGACCCCCTCGGCCACGTCCTCGATCCCGATGGGCTGGTCGATCCGCGCCAGCATCCAGGCCTCGGCCTGGCGCACCATGCGCGGCGCGACCTCGTGCCCGCGCGTGTGGTGCAGCGCGTCCGAGAAACTGTGCCGGTGGGCCTCGAGCAGGCCGGTCATCAGCGCGCTTTCGATCTGCCGGCCCAGCAGGCTGCCGGGGCGCAGGGCGGGGCGGCCCGCGTCGGCCTCGGTCACCAGATGCAGGATCAGCGCGCGCAGCGCCGCGCCGCGCGGGCCGGTCAGGTCCATCGCGCCGCTGAAGGTCAGCGGACGGTCCGGCTGTCCGCCGATCAGCCCGGCCAGATGGCGCACGAACGCCTCGCGGTCGATGCGCAGCAGGATCTGGCGGCAGTCGCCCTCCCAGATCATGGTCGTCGCGCGGTGCGGATTGAGCAGCGCCGCGCGCGCCGGGTCGCTGACATAGGCGTCCGCGCCGTTGCGGATCGCCGCGGCGCCCGACAACGGCATCTGGAACAGGTAGAAATCGCGCAGCTCGCCCGGCGCGATCAGGGTCTTGGCGCCATAGGCGATATAGTTCAGCGACAGCCGCTCGCCTTCCAGATGGTGGTGGCAGGCGTCGAACCCGCTGCCGGGACCGATCCGGTCCAGCCGGTGCGGACAGAAGATCGCCGCGACGCGCTCGCGCGCCTCGTCGAGATCCTGGGTCCGAAACAAGGCATGACCCGCAAGCGGCGCCGCGAAGCCCATGACAACCTCCCTGTCATGACCGGCCGAGCCTAGCACCGCATGTATGCGTTTGCACATATTTTTCATCGCGGGCGCAGGTTTTTTCGTTTTTCGGATAGTGCGCGTGCTGGGCGGATAGTCGCCGCCGCCGCCGCTGCCAGACTGCCCCGCACAAACGCGAGACAGGGGGAAGACATGCGAGGGTTGGACGGCAAGGTGGCCATCGTTCCGGGCGGCGCGACCAAGATCGGCCGCGCGGTCGTGGCGGCATTCCGGCAGGCGGGGGTGCGCGTCATGGTGGGCGACATCGACGCCGAGGGCGGGCAGGCGATGGTCGGGGACGGCGTGGCCTTTACCCGCTGTGACCTGCGCCAGGACGCCGATATCGCGGCCCTGGTGCAGGCCACGCGCGACGCCTACGGGCGGATCGACTTTCTGGTCAACGTGGCCTGCTCGTATCTGGACAACGGCGCCGACTCGCCCCGGGCCGAGTGGCTCGAGGCGCTCGACGTGAACCTCGTCGGGTCGGTCATGCTGATGCAGGCCGCACGCGCCGATCTGGCGGCGACCAGGGGGGCGATCGTCAACTTCGGCTCGATCTCGGCGCGGGTGGCGCAGACCGGGCGCTGGCTCTATCCGGTCAGCAAGGCCGCGATCTTGCAACTGACGCGCAACCAGGCGATGGACCTGGCGCCCCAGGGCATCCGGGTGAACGCCGTCAGCCCCGGCTGGACCTGGTCCAACATCATGGACCAGCTCACCGGCGGGAACCGCGAAAAGACCGATGCCGTCGCCGCGCCCTTTCACCTGCTGGGCCGGGTCGGCGACCCTGAGGAAGTGGCGAACACGGTCCTCTTCCTGTGTTCGGACGAGGCCAGCTTCATCACCGGCACCGATATTCGCGTGGACGGCGGCTACACCGCCATGGGCCCGGAACAGGCCGTGCCGGCGATTCCGAAACTGATGGAATGACAACGCAATAACAGGGAGAAGACCATGAGGAAAATCACCATCGTCGGCGGCGGCCAGTCGGGCTTTCAGCTGGCCATCGGATTGCTGCAAAACGGCTATCAGGTTCGCGTCGTGCAGAACCGCGACGCCGACGACATCGCGCGCGGCAAGGTGCTGTCCAGCCAGTGCATGTTCGGTGACGCCATCCAGGCCGAACGCGACCTGGGCCTGGATTACTGGAGCGACACCTGCCCGCCCGTCGAGGGGATCAGCTTTGTCGTTCCCCACCCCGAGCAGCCCGGCGCCAAGGCCATCGACTGGGCCGGCCGGCTCGAACGCAACGCCTATTCGGTGGACCAGCGCGTCAAGATCCCGCGCTGGATGGCCGAATTCGAGCGTCTGGGCGGGCGCCTGGTGCTGAAAGAGGCCGGGATCTCGGACATGGAGCTTTATGCGCGCGAGGACGATCTGGTCATCGTCGCCTCGGGCAAGGGCGAAATCGGCCAGATGTTCGAACGCGACGCCGAGAAATCGCCCTATGACCGGCCGCAGCGCGCCCTTGCGCTGACCTATGTGGACGGCATGACGCCCCGGCCCGGGTTCTCGGCGGTGAATTTCAACCTGATCCCCGGCGTCGGCGAATACTTCGTCTTTCCGGCGCTGACGACCACGGGTCCGTGCGACATCATGGTGTTCGAAGGCGTGCCCGGCGGCCCTATGGACTGCTGGTCCAACGTCCACAGCCCCGAGCAGCACCTGGAGACCTCGCTCAAGATCCTGAACACCTATCTCCCGTGGGAGGCCGAGCGTTGCCGGTCGGTCAGCCTGACCGATGACAATGGCATCCTGGCCGGGCGGTTCCCGCCCACGGTGCGCAAACCGATCGGCAGCTTGCCCTCGGGCGCGCGGGTGCTGGGGCTGGGGGACGCGGTCTGCCTGAACGATCCGATCACCGGACAGGGGTCCAACAACGCGGCCAAGGCGGCGCGGGTCTATCTGAAGCGCATCCTCGACCATGGTGACCGTCCGTTCGACGCCGCCTGGATGCAGGGGACCTTCGATGCCTACTGGGATTACGCGCAGTGGGTGGTCAACTGGACCAACATGATGCTGGCCCCGCCGCCGCCCTTCATCCTGGAGATCATGGGCACCGCCTGCGCCGAGCCGCGCCTGGCGCATCGCATTGCCAACGGGTTCGACGATCCGCGCGACTTCTTCCCGTGGTTTGCCGACCCCGGTGCGGCGCAGGCCTATCTGGCCGAACTCAGGGCCGCCTGACATGGGCATGGGTGTCGATCCGGCGGCCTTCCGGTCGGCCATGGCGCGGTTCCCCGGCGCGGTGACGATCATCACCACGCTGACCCCGCAGGGGCGCCGGGGGATCACCGCGACGGCGGTCTGTTCGGTGACCGCCGATCCGCCCAGCCTGCTGGTCTGCGTCAATCGCGCGACCGGCACCTGCCAGGGCATCCTGGAAACGGGGCGCTTTGCGGTCAACCTGCTGCGCGACCCGTCGGGCGATCTGGCGATGCGCTTTGCCGGGGCCGGCGGCGCAACCGGCGACGACAAGTTCGCGGCCGGAACCTGGATCGCGGATGCCTGGGGCGTGCCGGTGCTGGCCGACGCGCGCGTGGCCTTTTCCTGCGCGGTGGCGGAAACCCTGACCGCGGGCACCCATCAGGTGTTCATCGGCCAGATTGCCGACATCGCCCAGGGCGAGGGGGCGGCGCTGGTTTACGAGCAGTCGCGCTTTCACCGGCTGGACCCGATCTGAAACCCCGGGGCGCGATTGCGCCCGGGGGGTAGCAGGTGCCGGGGGTCAGGCCCCCGGCACCAGCGCCAGCGCCCGGATGGGCGAGCCGGTGCCCTGCACGATCTTCAGCGGCGTCACCACCAGGATCGCGCCCTTGGGCGGCAGGCGATCCAGGTTGCACAGGCTGGCCAGGCCAAAGCAATTGTCGCGATGCAGGAAGTTGTGCGCCGGAAACGGCGGGCTGAACCCCCCCGCCATGCCCGCGTCGGTGCCCACGCATTGGGTGCCCCAGCCGACGATCCCGCGCGACAGCAGGTAGTCGATGCAATCGGGCGCGGGGCCGGGCGTATGGCTGTCGTCGCTGCCGGGCGCGGTGTTCAGAAACAGCGCCGCGTCGTGCATCCGGCGGTCCCAGTCGGTGCGCATGACCACCCAGTCGCCCGGCTCGATCGCGCCGTGGCGCGCCTCCCAGGCCTTTATGTGGGCGGCGGTCAGCAGGAAATCGGGATCGGCGGCGGCCTCGGTTGAACAGTCGATCACGTTGACCGGGGCAATCAGGCGCTGCACGTCCAGCGTGTCGGTGAAACCGTCGGGGAAATCCTTGCCGCTGAGCCAGTGATGCGGGGCATCGAAATGGGTGCCCGAGTGCTCGCCCAGTTCCAGACAGTTCCAGGCCCAGAAGGGGCCGTCGCTGTCGTATTCGCTGATCTTGTGCATGGTGATCGGCGGCGTGTCGCGCGCAAGGTCCGGCGGCAGTTTCAGCAAGGGCGTGTCGGGGCCCAGCGGCGCGGTGCAATCGACGATGCGCACCTGACCCGACAGCAGGGCCGCGCCCAGATCGCCCAGCACCGCGCCCGGATCGGGGGCGCCGGCGGTGGCGGCGCGGCGCCCGGCAAAGCGCGCGCGGCGCCGGGCCAGAACCTCGGCCATCAGGTCGAAGGTCTCGCCGATGGCGCGGTCCTCGGTGACGATGCCGGGCGACAGGCGCAGGATGTCGCCCCGGAAATCGACCGAATACCCCTCGAGCCCCAGCGCGCCGACCATGGCCGCGGCCTCGGCCTTGTCGGGCATCCGCAGCATGACCGAACCGCCGCGCCGCGCGGCGTCGCGCGGGGACAGCAGCGGCAGGTCCAGCGCGTCGGCGCGGGCGATGATCTGGTCCACCATCGCCCGGTTGCGCCCGGCGATCGCGCCCATGTCCTGCGTCGCGAACCACTCGAGCGCCGGCAACGAGGCCAGCGCCGCCACGGACCCCGGCGTACCGCTGTCGAAGCGGCGGATGTCGGGCGCATACTGGAACTTGTCCAGGTCCCAGCTGAAAGGGTTGTTCTGGCTGAACCAGCCGCGCCCCTCGGGGTGCAATTCGGGAATCAGGGCCTTGTCGGCATAGAGGATCCCGGCGCCGGGCGTGCCGCACATCCATTTCAGGCTGGTCGAGACGGTGAAATCGACGCGCGGGTTCATCACGTCAAAGGGCAGCAGCCCCGCCGCCTGCGTGATGTCCGCGACCATCAGGCTGCCCCGGCTGCGCCCATGCGCGACCAGCGCCGGGTAATCCATCCGGTGCGACGCGGTCGAGGTCACCCAGGTCAGCAGCGCCAGCCCCACGTCGGGGCCCCAGGCGGCCAGCATGTCCTCGGTTTCGACCCAGCTTGCGCCCTTGCGCAGCGGCACGGTGGTCAGCGTGAAGCCCATCTTGGGCGCCAGCCCGGCCAGCAGGAAGTGGATCGACGGGAAGCAATCGCCCGACACCAGCACCCGCTTGCCCTTCAGCCGCGCCTCGGGCAGCGCGCGCAGGATGCGGTGCATCCCTTCGGTGACGTTGTCCACATTCGTGACCGAGCCCTTGGGCGCGCCGATCAGGCGGCCCCAGGCCTCGGTGAAGTCCTGCCGCTTGCGCAGCACATAGCCCCATTGCTTGTCGTCGGGCGCGGACCAGACACGGGCGAATTCGGTCATGGCGCGGGCCATGTCCTCGTCCTTGCCGGGATACATGCCGATGGAATGATACAGGAAATAGCCACCGGCGCGGGAATTCGAGTGCATGGTCTCTCTCGTCTAGAAGCCCAGAACCCCCGGCAGCCACAGGCTGAGACCCGGCAGCGCCGCAATCAGCGCAAGGCCCAGCAGATTGACCGCGAGGAAGGGCAGGTTGGCGCGGATCAGCGGCACCAGGCCGCATCCCGCGATGCGTTCGGCCGCGAACAGGCAGACCCCAAGGGGCGGGGTCAGCAGGCCGATGTTCAGGTTCAGGATCGCCACCACGGCGAAATGCATCGGGTCGATGCCCGCCTGCGCGGCGGCGGCCGACAACAGCGGGCCGAACAGGATGATGACGGTCGTCGGGTCGATGAACATGCCCAGCACCAGCAGCACGGCGTTGAACACCAGAAGCGTGCCGCCGTAGCCCAGGTCCCAGCCCGCGATCAGCCCCGAGACGGCGCGCGGCACGTTTTCCATGCCCATCACCCAGCTGAAAGCCGCGCCGCATCCGACGATGATGAGCAACTGGCCCGAGAACAGCGCCGAGCGTTGGAACACCGCACCCAGGTCACGCCAGCGGATCGACCGGTAGAGCACCACCGACACCACCAGCGCATAGGCCGAGGCGACGGCGCCGGCCTCGGTCGGGGTCATCAGCCCCAGCAGCAACCCGGCCAGGATGATGACCGGGATCATCAACGGCACCATCGCCGAGCGGGTGGCGGACAGCACGATACGGGGGCTGCGCGCCATCGCGACGCGGGGATAATCGTGGCGCCGGGCCTGCACCGCGACCAGCGCCATCTGCACCAGGCCGATCACCAGCCCCGGCACCAGCGTCGCCGCCATCAGCCCGCCGATGCTGAGCCCGGTCATCGAACCGTAGATCACCGCCACCAGCGACGGCGGCACCATCGGCCCGATGATCGAGCTGGACGCCGTGACGGCGGCCGCATAGGCGGGCGAATAGCCCTGCTTCACCATCGCCGGGATGAAAACCCGGCCCAGCGCCGCGATATCGCCCAGCGCGACGCCGGTGATGCCGGAAAACAGGATCGAGGCGCCGATGTTCACCTGCGCCAGCCCGCCGCGCATCCAGCCGAAGATGACATTGGCGAAATGGATCAGCCGGTCGGTGATCTTGCCGGCGTTGACCAGCTCGCCCGCCAGAATGAACAGCGGAATGGCCATCAGCACGAAACTGTCCATCCCTTGCCACAGCCGCTCGGGCGCCAGCGGCAGAAACCGCCAGTTGCCGGTAAAGGCAACCCAGCCCAGCATCGCCGCGATCATCGACCAGGCGACGGGCAGGCCCAGCACCATCAGCCCCAGAAACAGCGCCATCAGCACGATCAGCGAGTCGCTCATGACCGGTCCTCGCGGGTGACGAGCCGCCCCAGCGCAAAGAGCGTGGCAAAGCCAAAGGCGACGGGCAGCGCGGCATAGGGCCACGACAGGGGAATGCGCAGTCCTTCGCTGCGCTGCGCGGCGGCGAACTGCACCATGTCCAGCCCCTGCACGAGCAGCGTCACGAACACGGTCATGGCGATCACGTCCAGCACCCCTTCGAGCAGGCGGCCGGCCAGACGGCTTCGCGCGGCCAGCGCCTGAGGGACAAAGTCGATGCGGATATGGCTGCCTTCGCGCGCCGCGACGGCGGTGGCCAGCAGCGCCATCCAGATCATGGCATAGCGCGCGACCTCCTCGGTGAAGACGGGCACGCCGCCGCCGCCGTAGCGCAGGAGGACCTGCGCGACGATCAGCGCGAACATGCCCGCCAGGCACAGGGCGGCGGCCAGCCGCAGCCCCGTGTCGAGGGCACCGATCAGGGTGCGAAGTGCGCGCATGTCACGCCGGCCCGGTTACTGGACGGACTGGACGGCGGCCAGGGCCCCGTCGATCAGGTCGGGGTGATCGACGTTGTCGCGCAGCCAGGCGATTGCCGGCGGTTGCATCACCTGCCGGAAGGCGTCGCGCTGGGCGTCGGTCATGCGCACCACGGTCACGCCCGCCTCTTCGGCGCGGGCGATGGCCGAGGCCTCGACCGCGCGCGACGTCTCGCGGTTATAGGCGATGGCTACGGCCGCGGCATCGGTGATGACTTGCTGGTTCTCGGCGCTCAGGCTTTCGTAGAACGCGTCCGAAATCCCCAGCGGACCAAAGGCA
>Ga0116152_10000759_pt1 | contig 26654 bp, 25 predicted proteins | sample AD_UKC119_MetaG_FD_89894 | JGI IMG/M metagenome (GOLD analysis project Ga0116152, IMG submission 89894) | Active sludge microbial communities of municipal wastewater-treating anaerobic digesters from Hong Kong - AD_UKC119_MetaG | ecosystem: Engineered > Bioreactor > Anaerobic > Digestate...
CAGGAAGCTCAAAAACCCAGAAAAATAAACTTAAATGAAATTAAATAATCAATGGAAGTAATCAACACCGTAGGAAGGAGAAAAACTGCAATAGCCAGAGTTTACGTACAACCAGGCAACGGGAAAATCACCGTTAACAAACGTGAACTTGAAAATTACTTTTCGGTAAAGACCTTGCAAAATATCGTACTCAAACCTTTGGAACTGACCAACAATTCAGATAAGCTTGATATCGCTGCCAACCTTGATGGTGGTGGAATTAAAGGCCAGGCTGAAGCGCTTCGTCTGGCTATATCAAGAGCACTCATTGAAATGGAACCCGAACATCGTCCATTGCTCAAATCAAATGGATTTCTAAGAAGAGACCCACGTATGGTTGAACGTAAGAAGCCCGGTCAGAAAAAAGCCCGCAAAAGATTTCAATTCAGTAAACGATAATCTACGGATATTAAAGTGTTTAGTATCCAAACCTGCGAGACTTCATCCATCTGTGAACTACCCGCAGGTTGCTTAATCGGAATGTAAACATAAAATCAAAAACTCAATGGCAAGAACAAATTTCGAAGAATTGCTCGATGCAGGAGTGCATTTTGGGCATTTAAAAAGAAAATGGAATCCTAATATGGCCCCGTACATTTTTATGGAGCGCAATGGAATTCACATTATTGACCTGTACAAAACCGCAGCAAAAATTGAAGAAGCTGCTTCAGCACTGAAACAGATTGCCAAATCCGGGAAAAAAGTGCTTTTTGTAGCCACCAAAAAACAGGCTAAAGACATTGTGGCTGAGAAAGTAAAACGTGTTGGAATGCCTTACGTTACAGAACGCTGGCCTGGCGGAATGCTTACCAATTTTGCCACTATCAGAAAAGCTGTTCGCAAAATGAGCTCCATTGACAGCATGATGAAAGACAACTCGTTTACGAATATTTCAAAAAGAGAACGTCTTCAAATAACCCGCGAAAGAGCTAAACTGGAGAAACAACTTGGAAGTATTGCCGATCTGAGCAGACTGCCATCTGCCTTGTTCATCGTTGATATCATCAAAGAACACATTTCGGTGGCAGAAGCCAAAAAACTGAATATCCCGACTTTTGCCATGGTTGATACCAACTCCGATCCAAAAGCAGTTGATTTCCCCATTCCGGCCAATGATGATGCCTCAAAATCCATTTCCCTTATTATTGAAATCATGGTCAAAGCTATCGAAGAAGGCTTGATGGAGCGAAAAGTTGAAAAGGATAAACGCGCTAAAGAAGAAGAAGAAGAAGCCGAAAACATCAAAACCAGATCAAGACAAGACCTTGAAGCTGAAATTGAAGATGCTGACGACAATAATAAACGATTATCGAAAAAAGAAGAAATCAAGCGCCTGAAGAAAGAAGAAGAAGAAACTATGGATCGGGAAAAAAGAGTCAGAAAAGGTGCTTCGATAAGAAAAAAATAAATCATTAATCTTAACTTAAAGAAAATGTCAACTATTTCTGCTGCAGATGTTGCAAAACTGCGCAAACAAACCGGTTCAGGAATGATGGACTGTAAGCAGGCCCTCACCGAAAGCAATGGTGATTTTGAAAAAGCCATTGAAATTCTTCGTAAAAAAGGCGCTAAAATCGCTGCAAAACGAGCCGACAAAGATACCACTGAAGGATATGTAATTGCAAAAACAAATAGCGACCACACTTTTGGAGTTGTGTTGATGGTCAACTGCGAAACTGATTTCGTCGGAAAAAGTGAAGACTTTGTTCATTTTGTTCAATCCATCGCTAACAGCGCAATTGAGAACAAAATCACATCACTCGAACAAGCCCGTTCAATGAAGATTGGCCATTCAACCGTTGAACAAATGTTGAATGACCTGATCGGAAAAACCGGTGAAAAAATCGAGTTTGACAGTTTTGCCGCTATTGAAGCACCTAAGGTAGCCGCCTACAATCACCTGGGAAATAAAATCGGAACATTGGTCGGACTTAACAAAAGTGATGCTCCGGACGTTGAAGAAAAAGGTCATGATGTTGCCATGCAGATTGCAGCTATGAATCCGGTAGCATTGGATAAGGAATCTGTTCCTCAGGATATAATCGAAAAAGAAATTGAAATCGGTAAAGAACTCGCACGAAAAGAAGGAAAGCCTGAAAATATGCTTGAAAAAATAGCTCAGGGCCGCCTTCAGAAATTTTTTAAGGAAAGCACCCTGCTCAATCAGGAATTTATCAAAGACAGCAAAAAAACAGTGGGTGACTACCTCAAAGAATCTGATAAAAACCTTACTATTACTCAATTTTACCGTTTTGGAATTGGATCATAATTGATAAAAAAAGTAAAGTATAAGCACAAAAAGAGGCTGACCAATTGAGACAGCCTCTTTTTTTTTAAGAAAAAACCCGCCTCATCGGCAGGTTTTTAAATCAATCAGCAGTATATGTATTCACCTCGATAAGTGGAGGATTTTTCAGATGTTCTTTCACGGTGCAAAGATTTGCTGCATTGACGACACCCGGCTTGTACTTTTCCGGAAAATCGGCAGGCAGGTGTATTTTCAGTTCAATATTGTCGATCAAACGGGTTTTATAATTGTAATTCATTTTTTGGGTTAAAAAAATCTTATCGCTGGGAATATTGCGCTGGTCGCAAAACGACTTGACGTAAATTCCTGCACATGTTCCGATTGATGCTAAAAACAAGGTAAACGGCGCAGGTGCAGTTCCTTCCCCACCCGATTGAGATGACTGATCTGTAAAAATAATCTGTCCGTTAAATTCAGCATTAATTTTTTTTCGTCCTTCAAAGAAAATTTTCATTTCCATGTACGGGAATCATGTTCGTTTACAGGCGGCAAAAATACTGTAATGCACCTCCCGTACATAATTCTGTAAGAATATGTAAAACATTGACTAATAAAGCATTTCAGAATATTTTCCAGGACTTTTTGAAATTAATTGGGGCCAAACAACAACAACTGATCCGTTGCTTTAGCATTCTCCACCCACAACTCAGGAATGACTTTCCAGTTTCCGTTTGCTTTTGGAGCAACACTTCCCTTCTGTTTTAACCATTGAATGGTATGCCACCGAAGGTCTCTTTCACTTATATACTGAATGCGCTTTGATAAAGAATCTCTGGAAATGCCAGCGCCAATGGTTAAATGCTCCCCTCCACCATTACCTCTGTAAGAGTTGAGTGCAACAGAATAATGATGTGCTGGATCAAATGGTGCACCATTAGTTAAACTAATGATCCTTATTCTGTTACCATCAGGTTTCGAAATATCAACTTCGTAATCAATTCCTTCGGAAGAATCAAAATTCCAGAATGGATTTTCAAGAGATGCCAGGTTATTACTATTTAAAATAACTTGTCCGGCTGAATCCTTTCTGAATAATAACATATGATCTTCGGGCGAATGCATCTGATCGTACCATAAACTATAGGAATACTCCAGATAATCTTCAATTTCACTTCCGGTAAGCTCCATGGTGTAAAGCAGGTTCTCGTAACGGTGAAATTTGAAAATATCCCGTATTTGCAAAAGACCGGTATCAAGTTTGAGGTCAAATGAATTTGAGGTAGCAAAAGAAATGTCGGCATCAGTAATGTCAAGCTGCACTTCATGGATCAGATCGGTGAATGCAGCATCGCCAAAAAAAACCGGGTGTGTGGAAATCGGGTTTTGAAGCTCTGCAACTGGTTTTGAAACATATTCTGAAGCTTTAGCAAAGGCATCTTCAAATTCTTTTAAAAAATCCTGATTTGGCTCAAACGAAGCGATATCCACTACTTCACCGGATATTTTTTTCTCGTATCTATTGCTTTTTTTGTCTAAGAAAAGTTTTATGGTTGAAGCAGTAACTGTTTTCGCTCCATTCAACGCACCTAAGATAAGGACCTCATTACCATCAGCAGTTTTTGCCCATTTATTCCAACCTTTATGGTCATGTCCGACAAAAATCACATCAAAACCAGGTACCTGCTCGGCAACAAGCAGGGATGCATTTTCGTTGCACCGTGTAGTTTTATCCTGATTTCCATAAGTATAATCAAGACCTGAATGAAATAATCCAATTAAAAGATCAGGATTTTCCTTTTCCTGAATCTGACTTACCCAATATCTGGCTGATTCTATCATATCCACAAATTCAATACCTTCCCGGGTTTTTTCGGGCAACCACTTTGGAATAGCCGGTGTAATCAGGCCAAGTACGGCAACCTTCACTCCCTTCTTTTCGATTATTGAATAGGGTTTAAAGTAAGGATTGCCTGTTGCTTTATCAAGTGCATTAGCGGCAAGCCAGGGAAAAGTGAAAGCTGAGTTTAATTTATCATATACTGCATGTCCGGGTTCTATGTCATGATTGCCAACTGTTGCAGCATCGTACTGCATGTAATTCATCACCCGTGCAACAATATGAGGTTCATTTGTCTGCTCAAAATTGTAATAATAAATTAACGGATCGCCCTGTAAAATATCTCCGTTATCAAGCAAAATTACTTCCTGGTCAGGTTTGCTTCGTTCCTGTCCGACATAGCTGAAAATTTGTGCCTGGGAATATTTGGAAGGCTGATCCATAATCAGATCATACGGAAATATTGCACCATGAATATCGGATGTTTCGATAATTTTTATGGTTAACGTATCGGGGCGATTTTCACGGTTGCAGGCTGACAGCACCAAAATAATCAGTGCGAATGATAATTGTAAAGAATGTTTCATTGTTGTAAATTATAAAATTGATAGCCCATATTTTTTCGCAATTCTTTCCGGTAAAACTTTCCTTTGTACAGTTTATTCAAAAACCCTGAAAGTTTTCCTTTGGACAAATTTTGAAAGAATCTCAGCCGGTTTTTTGAATTTGGCTGCCAGCATCATAGCAGCAATAATGTATGGTTTATAACCTGCCTGAAGATATGTTTTCATCCGGTATTTTTCGAAGACTTCTTTTTGAACCTCTCCCTTCACACAGGAAACCCCTGAAATATCAGCAGGCAAACAATGCATATAAAGAGCATTTCCGTCTTTAGTCAGCCGCATTTTGGCTTCATCACATTCCCAGTTTTTGTATTTTGCGTTATTGTCCAGACCTACTTTTTCCAGGTCTTTTAATCCGCTGACATCGCTATTTTTGAGCAATACTGTACGTTGTTTCATTACCTCAAAAGGTGCCCAGCTTTTTGGGTAAACAAAATCTGCCTGATGGAAGGCCTCTTCCATTGAGTTGCTCACGGTGAAACTTCCATTGCTCTGCCGGGCTTGTTTTTTAGCAATATCAACAATTTCAGGAATAAGATCGTAGCCTGGCGGATAGGCCAGATGCACATTCATTCCAAAACGGGTCATCAATGTAATAATGCCCTGTGGAACTGAAAGTGGTTTGCCATAGCTCGGAGAATATGCCCAGGTCATTGCGATTTTTTTGTTTTTTAAATTTTCGGTTGAACCAACTTCGTTGACCAGATGAAGTAAATCAGCCATAGATTGTGTAGGATGGTCAAGATCGCATTGCAGGTTGACAATGGCTGGCCGCCGTGGAAGAACCCCACCGATAAATCCTTCGTCCAGCGCTTCTCCCATCTCACGCATAAAACGATTCCCTTCGCCAAGATACATATCATCACGAATGCCAATGACTTCTGTTAAAAATGAAATCATATTTGCCGTTTCCCGATTGGTTTCACCGTGGGATAACTGCGATTTTTCTTCATCGAGGTCATGCACTGCCAAACCAAGCAGATTGCAGGCTGACGCAAACGAAAACCGGGTACGGGTTGATTTATCCCTGAACATTGATGCAGCCAAACCGGAATCAAATACTTTTGGTGAAATATTTTCAATCCTCATTTGTTTGAGTATTTGTGCAAGCTCAAGAATTAATTGCAACTCCGCATCAGTCTTTTCCCAGGTAAGTAAAAAATCCTTTCCAAACATCGAATTTTCAGAGCTTTCGAGTGTCCGGATCATTTTTATCAGGTCTTTCATTTTTTGTTTTTCTTAATGATGGTTTGCAAAAATAAAGATTGATTAATCAGGATACGCATTAAAATAATTTGTAAATCCGGCATAAAAAGCTGAAGCTGCAACAAGATCAGAAACAGGTGTTTTTTCGTTTGGAGCATGAGCCATCACTTCATTGCCCGGACCGAATCCCAGCACCGGTATTCCGTAAATGCCATTTATTGTAACTCCGTTGGTGGAAAATGTCCATTTATCTACCAATGGCTTTTTGTTAAATAATTCTTCGAAAGTCTTAACCGCAGTTTGTATGGCAGGATGATCCTCTGACAACATCCATGTAGGATAATATTGTTCCATACCATATTCTTTGCCGGTCCATCCTTTTTGTTTATAATAAGGAAGGGTTACTTTAGCATCCAGACCTTCAACTATCTTTTCGATTTCGGCAATGGCTGAAATTTTAGTTTCACCCCAGGTTAACCTGCGATCGAGATGAATTTTGGCATAATCAGCTACAGCACAGAGTGAAGGAGCTCCCGAAACAAATTGAGATATGGTTATGCTGCCTTTGCCAAGAAAATCATCATTCTTTAAGTTATTGTTGAGTTTTTCGATGGCCAGACAGGCACGCGAAGCCATGTAAATTGCATTTTTACCACGTTCCGGAGCTGAACCGTGTGATGAAATTCCATTAAACTCAACATCCATTTCCATTCTGCCCCTTTGTCCTCTGTAAATATTCAAATTGGTCGGTTCAGTACTTATTACAACATCCGGACGAATGCCTTCCTCTTCCACGAGATATTTCCAGCAAAGTCCGTCGCAATCCTCTTCGATTACACTTCCTACAAAAAGCACTGTTATGTTGTCAGCCAATCCCAATTCTTTGATAATTTTACCTGCTGTAATAAAAGCAGCAACCCCGCCTTTTTGATCTACCGAACCCCGCCCGAAAACATACCCGTCTCTTATTTCACCGCAAAAAGGATCAAAATCCCAATTGGCTAAATTGCCAACATCCACAGTATCTACATGACCGTCAATAGCTAAAATCCGTTTACCACTGCCAATTCTTCCAATCACATTCCCCAATCCATCGAAGCGCACATCGTCAAACCCTGATTCAAGCATCTGACGGCGTACTTCATGGGCAACTTCTTTTTCTTCACCACTCAGGGATTTTATCTTTACCAGTGCCGAAAGGTTTTCAGCAGTCAGTGTACTGTATTTTTCGGACAATTCTTTAATTTCATTGCTGTGCATAATTTCTCTTTTTCAATGTTTTGGATAAAACGAACAAACCATAGGTTTTATATAATTTTGTCAAAATTTCGATGATGTTGTTTGACGATACCTATAAAACTATTGCTCAAAGATCGCAGGGACTTTTTAAAGATAAAGGAAGCAGATTTATTGCTCATGCCATTCCGGTTGACAGCGAAAGTCAGATAAAGCTGGAACTTGAATCTTTAAAAAAAGAATATTTCGATGCCAGGCATCACTGTTATGCCTGGATTTTGGGATTTGGTAAGGAATCATATCGTATTAATGATGACGGAGAACCATCCGGTACGGCAGGGAAGCCTATTTACGGCCAATTGCTTGCAAATGACCTGACTAATGCACTCATAGTTGTTATCCGTTATTTTGGGGGGATAAAACTGGGGGTAAGAGGATTGATAAATGCATACAAATACGCCGCACAGGATGCACTTCGGCAAAATTTTATTGAAACCCGCATTATTAAAGAGAGCTATCAGTTAAAGTTTGCCTACGAAGATATGAATGATGTTATGCGAATTATGAAAGAAGAAGGTCTTGAGCAGCTCAATCAAAATTTTCATTTATCGTGCACACTTGATTTTGCAGTAAGAAGAAACCTTGCAGATCAAACAGTTAAACGATTCAGAGATTTGAGAAAAATTGAAATTAAATACCTGAGAACCTTTTAAACCCAAATCCTAAAGCTGATTAATTCCCTTTAAAGCTTTTCAAAACGTAGTTTTTCGCCATTAGCATCCAGTAGCAACTGATACCTTACCAATGCTTTGTTTCGAACTATGATTTCATAATTCATTGATTCTGAAATAAATACTTTAATACAGTTCATGATTTCCAAATCCTTATCTACATTTATTTTTACAAAAGATGGTATTTCAGATAAAGGGATATTGATCCTGTATTCAACAAGATTGCCTTTTGCATCAAACTTTGCAATTTTCTCAATATCATTTTCGTAAAAAGAAGCTTCAAACAAATCATGATAGTGCCCCCATTCAATGTTTTTAGCATTTACGAAATGCTTCTTAAAATTATTTGTTACTAAATCAGGTATGTAATCGACTTGCCTTCTGAATATTTTTGCTAAAAAATTCATTACTTTTCAGTTTTTCTTTTGACGATATCAACCAAACAAAGTAACCATTTATCAGGAATAATTTCCATAATTCGTTTTATAAAGAAAAATGAGCCTTGCCCTGGCGCGCATAAGTCTCATTTTCACAGCGCTTTCGGTAAGCCGCATGGATGCAGCAATTTCTTTGATCGGCATATCATCCTTGTATTTCATCATAATCATTGCTTTTTCTTCAGTATGCAGTATATCAAGCAGTTTAAGTAATCTGGCATAATGAATATCCGTTAAATCTTCATCGGTTACATCAACTATCTCCGGGAGTTCCTGCTGATTATTCCATTCGGGATAGTGCAATTTTTTATTGACTCTCAAATAGTCAATGCAATGATTGTAAGTAACAGAATAGAGCCAACTGCTGAATGATGAATTACCTTTAAAGCCAGAGAGTTTTTCATAAACGCGGGATAAAATTTCGACTGCAAGACTATTGGCTAACTCTCTGTTTTTTAATAAACTGTAGCATTTTTCCTGTACTTTTTTATTGTACCTTTCGTAGAGAATACCAAACAATTTATTTTCCCCATTCCGGGTAATTCGTTGAACCAGTTCCTCATCAGTCAAAGCCCTGTATTCTCTTAGTTTCATTTTATTTTTTGCGGTTGCGAAGATATAAAAGTTCGATATTTTGAAATTTTTTGTTACTTTTTTGTTGCCCTGCGTCTAAATAGTGATTTATTTAAAATATGCCCAAAAATAAATAATAAACCTGTATTTTTACAATACATCGAAAAGAAACAATTTAACCAATAATCAATTTAACATTAATTTTTTAAACATGAAAAAGCAAGTTTTAATGGTTGTTGCAGCAATAGCAATGGTAGTGCTCGCAACAAGTTGTCAAAAAGTACCACAAGAACAAATTGATGCCGCACAAGCAGCTATCGAATCTTTGAAAACAGTTCAGGCTGATCTTTATGTTCCTGCTGAATTTGCAGCAGTACAGGATTCTATGACAGCTACTCTTGCAGCAGTAGAAATTCAAAAATCAAAAACATTCAAGAATTTCGATGCAGTAAAAGCACAACTTGACGCCATTATGCAGGCAGTACCGCAGGTTACCGCAAGTGCCGAAGCTGCAAAAGCCCAGGTAAAAAGTGCCACAGAAGAAATGGTTGCAACCATTAATACCATTCTGGCAGAAAACAAAGAATTAGTACTCAAAGCTCCAAAAGGTAAAGAAGGTGCAGCTGCACTTGAAGAAATTAAAAACGAGCTCACCATGATCGAAAATACCGTTACTGAGACTACTCAGCTTATTACAAACGGTGATTATCTTGGTGCACAGGTAAAAGCAAAAGCTGCACATGAGCGCGCTATGGCAATTAATGTTGAACTTAAGGAAGTTATTGCCAAAGTGAAAAGATGGTAAAAACTGAAACATCGGAATTTCAAAAAAACCCCAACAATTGTTGGGGTTTTTTGCAATTACTGCCTTTGCAGAATTATTAACCGTTTTTTTGAAAAAAATCAGACTTTCCTTAATGAATTGTTAAAAGCTTCGTTATTCCTGGTCTAAAATTTTAAATGATGTTTCACCACAAGATTTCACAATGAAGAAACCCCTTAATATCTTTTTAATTATAGCAATCATCCTGATTTTAGCCGGAACGGCACTGATGGCAATAATAAATATGGAACCAGAACCTCCTGTTTCCGAAATTAAAAACGCTCAACAGGCAATCAACGCTGCACGAAATGCCCGTGCTGAAGAATATGCCAGTGACGCTTTTGCTTTGTCAATCAAATATTATGATTCAGCAATGATGATCTGGAACCTGGAAAATTCAAAGTTTTTCCTAAACAGGGATTACTCTACGGTAGTGAGACTGGCCAATTTATCCATAAAATCAGCAAATGAAGCTATCATCCATTCTGCTTCTTCCTCAAAAAACCTGACATCAACCATAGAAACAAAGCTGAATTACCTAAACAATCTGATTGCCGATCTTAATACCCTTTCGAGATTCCCCTTAACTGCCAAATTCAAGGACCAGGTATCCAAAGGAAAACTGGCACTGAGTGAGGGAAAAGCAGCTTATGATCACAATATGCTGATCGAAGCAGAACAAAAAATCACCATAGCCGAAAAACTTCTTGTAGATGTTCATGCATCAGCTTTTAAAAATATCAGAGCTTATTTCAGCAATTTTGAAAAATGGAAAAATTGGAAAGAAGAAACCATTGAAAATTCACGCCATAACCGAAGCATTGCATTAATAATTGACAAATTTGCAGGAAAATGCTATGTCTTCAGGAATGGAAAACAAATCCATGAATTTGATGCAGAACTTGGGAAAAACTGGATTGGTGACAAACGAACGAAAGGTGATCGTGCAACCCCCGAAGGTCAATATAAAATCACTGAAAAGAAAGAAAATGGCAGAACAAAATACTATAAAGCAATGCTAATCGATTATCCCAATGAAGACGATCAAAAACGTTTCAAATCTGAGCTGACAAACGGAACGCTTCCACGAAATGCAAAAATCGGCGGCCTGATCGAAATTCATGGTCACGGCGGTAAGGGAACTGATTGGACAGATGGTTGCGTGGCACTTACAGACAAAGATATAGACAAATTGTTTGGTATGGTAAAAACAGGTACCCCCGTTACAATTATTGGTTCATCCATTAATCTGGATGATATTATCAAAAACCAGCAAAACCAATGAAAAGTTTCGTCGTGCGACCGGCCTTCGTATCAGATTTGTCTTTTACTATCAGGAATCTAACCAGCAAATTCATCCTGCGGATCAGGAAATTTTTTATGATTCCTTTATTAAAACAATTTTTCAGATTTTTTTCATTCACTCTGATTTTTTTGGGTCTTTTTATTTTGGCAGGATGGGTACTGGTTTTTGGTATTCCTGTTACCACAAATCTTTTTTTCAATTCCAATGCGCAAATTAAAGTTACAGACTCAACTCTTTTAGCAGACAGTTTTTACAAAAAAACAATGTTAAACGCTAATAAAGAGCTTAAAAAGCTGGAAGCTACCTATTCTTCACTGACCCCAAATCAGGCTTACATGGTGATAAACACAACAAAGAATCATTTTTTTCTTTATCGAAAAAAGAAATTAATAAGCGAAGGCTTTTGCAGCTCCGGCAGTTACATTCAGTTAAAATCCAATGATGACCGTGAATGGATATTTAAAACCCCAAAAGGTGTGAGAACGGTAACAGGCAAAACAACAGCTCCCGTATGGCGAAAACCTGACTGGGCATTTATTGAGGAAGGTCTGCCTGTACCCCCGCCCGATCATCAATCCAGGTTCGAGAGAGGAGTGCTCGGGGATTATGCCATCAGCCTGGGCGATGGGTATTTAATTCATGGAACTCTTTATAAACGTCAGCTTGGAATACCTGTTACTCACGGATGCATTAGGCTGGGAGATGAAGACCTCGAAATGGTTTACAAAACTTTATCAATTGGATCAAAAGTATTTATCTACTGATGGAAAAAGAAAACAAATCGGAGCAATCTGTGAAACCTGAGAAAAAAAATATCCTCCCAAAAATCTTAATTGGTATTACAATAATCCTGACTATTATCATCTCCGGTGCAATAATCCTATCAGGAATATCAGCAAGAAAGTGGGTTTCTGGTTTTAACCAAAAGTATTATAATGACACCTTGGAACTAAAACTACCTCCACCGAAAATTATGTCAGACCCGGCTTTTATCCGTATTCAAAAAAGTATTGCTTTTACAAAATCACGTCTTGAACTTACCAGGGTTAAACCTACAGGGTTAAGTATGGATTTGAAAGACAGTATTGTAAGTATTGAAATTAATGGTGTTACCGTACATTCGTCCAAAATCAGTAAAATTATAATTCCCCGCACTTTAAGGTCAGTTCAGCCATACTTTCTCTCACTTGAACTCTCAAAACCACTTCAAATAGCCCATTCTTTTTCTACCATTGCCAAAGAACCTATTATTGTCAAAACAGCACCTAAAGATTCGACTCAAGTTGGTCAGGCACATGTTCCGGATACATCCAACAATATGCCGGTATATTTTCAACTTGCTTTCACAAATGGATTCAGGTTATCTGTATTTCAGGAAGATTCTCCAAATGAATCCTGTCCCATCAGCCGGATGATGTTTTCAACCAGAATAGCCTTTAAGGAATTGTCCGCTCAGTTGAAAAATCTTATTAAGTTTAAAATACCTGATTATCAGCCGGAAATAGTAATCTTCCTGCCGGCTTCCGAAGCTAAAACAATATACAGGGCTATTCCGGAAAATGGTTTTATAGCATTTAAACTATTTTGAAAAATTCGAATTTCTGAAAGCACATTTTTTTCGCTTGGTCAAAACAAATTGGATTATCAAACGAAATTAACCGGGTAAGCCAGAGTTTGGATGGTAATCAACAAAAACAAACTTGTGAAAAAAAAATCCTGTTCTGAATCTGAACATGTGCAATAAAAACTGCGAAAACCCCTTTAGCTTCCACCACCTTCAGTTATTGGAACATCCGGTGGTGCAGGAACTTGTTCTTCATCTTCAGAATCGGCCTGAAATCTGAATCCAAGACGTTTTCCCGTCCTGATTTTCATATTGTCCAGTGTTGTTTGAATTTCATAAACGCTCAGAACTTTAACCTGCTCATAAGGTGGAGTTAAAAGGTCAAAATTCAATGTATAGGTAATTGCTGACTGGATAATGGATTTTGCCGCATTTTCGTCCATCAGAGCTACATCGAAACTACGATAAAGCAGGCCAATTTCCCGTTTACCTTCAATAAAATAATGATTTTCCTTATTAATGAAAACCCTTCCGATCAGATAGCCGATATCGTTAATACGCTTGTACTTGAATGAATCCCCAAGAAAGTTGTAAATGTTGATAATTCCGCAATATGATCGATCTGGATCATCGGTGATGTAAGGTAAACGCATCAGTTCATGCGAACGGGGAAATTCAAAAACGTTGGTATGCATCATAAAAATGAGAATATCACCACCAAATTTCAGTTCAATTTCAAACTCACCACGATTTTTGTACTCAAAAGGGATGTATCTTTCACCTGAAATCCCGTAATCCTGGTATTCCTTCACGAGTTTTTTGATGACCTTTTTAAACTGATTGAAAGTTTCGTAAGTGTTGTAATAAACATGTTGTTTCAAAGATCCTTTTTGTATGATTGCATCAAAAAGCTTTCGGGTATCACTGTCTTGTTCCATGATATAAAAAATATTCAATAATTATTCAAAGGTCAAAGTTAGCATAAAAACTTTGGATTTCAGGCTTTCGATTCCTTCGGTGTATAAATTGTTTTCTCTGAGCAACATATCACGCATTCCGTACGACATGGAAGTTTCGATTCCAAACTTAAACCAGTTCATGTAAAAATCCAAACCGGCACCAATAACATAATTGCTGTCCGTACGAAAAAGTTTCGGTTCATAATTATTTTCTTCCGTTTTATTGGCTTGTGAAGCAAGGTCAATGGTGTATTTGAATCCGCTGTAAATATATGCGCGCATGTTGTGAAGACGTTTTGACTTGTATTTGAGGTAAACCGGAAATTCTACAAAGGTAGAATTGACTTTTTGTGTCAACACACGGGGTATTATGGTATCTTTTGAGTTGTTTGTTTTTTTGTACAGGCGGGTATCGAAACGAAGATTCCGGCTGCCAAAAGCCAGGCTTGGGATAACACGAAGATTGAAATACTCCCCTATTCTTTTGTCACCAACAATTCCAACAGTAAAACCAAAATGCGGAATGGCTTCGACACCATAAACTGATGCGGAATCCACATCAGACACGCCGAGATCAAATTGGGGTAACTGAGCTCCCTTGAAATACAATTGATGAATATCTTCCCTTGTTTTCACGACAAATCCCATCTGATTGGCAGCAAGGATAAATCCAAAGTGAAGCGGATCGTAGTCGTAAAGTTTTAAATTTGGAACTTTGTTTAGCTGTGTAAAAGCAGGGATACTAAACAAAAGAAAAAGAAAAAAGATACCCGCAGACCTCAAAATCCTTGTTTTTCTCAAAAGAAGACGGTTTAAATTTCCTGAAATAACGACTGTCAGAAGCTTTTATTTTTAAAAGAGAATCAGAGTTTTCGACTGAGCATCTCCATCATTAGTTTTGTTCTGTCAACAGGCACTACTCCCACACTTTCGCACACCTGCCCACCGGCCAGGTTGCTGATAGCTGCTATTTCCACATCACTCAATCCTGCAGTTAAAGCCAGGCATGCAAGACTAATTACTGTATCACCTGCTCCGGAAACATCGGCAATGGAACGAAGGTGGGCAGGCAGATGATGGTCGGTGAAAGTACCGTCGGTGAGCTGCCGGCTGACGAAAATGCCTTCTTCTGACAAAGTCGCCAACACAAGCGGAACATGCATCTTTTTGTGCAACAATCTTACGGCCTGGCGAACTTTATCGAGACTGAAAACATCAAGGGATATTCCAAGTCCTTCAGTCAGCTCTTTCAGGTTGGGCTTAATTAAAGTTACATTCCTGTAAAAGGAAAAATTTCGCTTTTTCGGATCAACAACAACCGGGATCATTTTTTCATCGGCCAACTGAAGAATTTGATTAATCAGTAAAGGAGATATTACGCCTTTGTCGTAATCCTGAATAATAACAGCGTTGATCCTGACAGACCTGATTATGTTTTGAATCAAATCAAAAAATCTATGGTTTTCTTCATCGTCCAGCGGAGTGTCAATTTCTTCATCCACTCTGAGCATTTGAGCATTGTTTCCAATTACTCTGAATTTAGTAGTGGTTATGCGTTTTTCACTCTGCATGATACCATCAGGACAGAGATTATTTTCCTGCATCAATTTTTTAAAAATTACCGATCTATCATCCTTGCCCACTACAGAACAAAGATATGTACGTGCACCAATGGCTTTAAGATTTAAGGCAACATTGGCTGCACCTCCCAGTCTGTTTGCTCTTCTATTAACTGCGACAATAGGAACAGGAGCTTCAGGTGAAATCCGGGTAACTTTCCCCCAAAGATAAGCATCAATCATCACATCTCCAATAACCATTATTGACTGAAGACTGAATTTTTCAAAGATATCGTTTACCTGTTCGGGAGTGTAAACTAACATGAGAGAAAATTTAGTGTAACCTGGAAAGTGCTTCTTTTATTCTTTTAACTGACTCGATGATATCATTTTTTGAACAGGCATAAGAAAAACGAATGTAGTTTTCACATCCAAATGCAGAACCCGGAACCAGTGCAACATGTGCCTTATCAAGCAAATAAAGACATAAGTCCGTGTCATTGCTGATTGTTGAAACTCCATCAGATTTACCAACATACCATGAAATTTCAGGAAATACATAAAAAGCGCCATCGGGTACATTTGTTTTTACTCCGGGAACATCGGCAAGTAACTTTAGCAGAAGATCCCTACGTTCACGAAATTGTTGTTTCATGATGCTCATTTCTTCAATTTCTGATGGGTCAGCTTCCAGTGCTTTAAGTGCTGCCATTTGCGAAATTGATGAGGCGCCACTGGTATATTGACCCTGAAGAGTATTGCAGGCATCTGCAATCATTTTGTTGGAAGCGGAATAACCAATACGCCATCCCGTCATGGCAAAACTTTTGGAAACACCATTTATGGTTATCACACGGTCTTTGATGAAATCAAACTGGGCAATGCTTTCATGTTTTCCGTTGAAAATGATATGTTCGTAAATCTCATCAGCAATCACATACAAATCCTCTTTTTTTGATAAAACTTTTGCTATAGCTTCAAGCTCATCTTTTGAGAACACTGATCCTGAAGGATTTGACGGAGAACTGAAGATAAGGATTTTGGTTCGGTCAGTAATATATTTTTCGATGTCGGAGGCGCTGACTTTAAAATCCTGATTGATGTCTGAAGGAATAATTACCGGACGACCACCAGCCATCTTAACCATTTCAGGATATGAAACCCAGTATGGCGCAGGAATCAGGACCTCATCCCCGGGATTGATCAAACATAAAAAGGCATTCGCAATCGACTGCTTGGCACCGTTGGAAATAACAATCTGATTCATGGCATAATCCAGATTGTTTTCCCGTTTTAATTTGGCTGCAACGGCTTTGCGCAACTCATTAATTCCGGCAACCGGAGAATAGTGGGTAATGTTTTTATTAATCGCTTCAATGGCGGCTTTTTTTATCGATTCCGGAGTATTAAAATCCGGCTCACCAATACTCAGATTAATGATGTCGTAACCGGCATCTTTCAATTCTCTGCTTTTTCTGGTCATCAAAAGCGTAGCTGATTCTGACAAGCTTTTCACACGTTCAGATAGATCATTTGGATGCATTTCGTAAAGTTTTAAAATAAAGGTGCAAAAGTATTAAAAAAGCCTCTTGGTTTGAATGTGAACCAGAGAAATAGTGGCATTTTCTTTTACTGGTCAATAATGGTGAATAATTTTATTTTTGCCCCAGACAAAAATCAGTTTTAAAATGAATAGTCTGATTGAAATACTCAAATTTTCCATTCCAACTTTAATTCTTGCAGCATCGGCAGTAATTTCAATGAAGATTTATCAAAAAACGGAAAAAGAGAAAAGTTCAGCAAGATGTCGCCTTGCATTTTCCAAAGCAATTATGTCTGTCAGACTGCAGGCTTGTGAACGCATTCTGCTTTTTCTTGAACGAAACAAACCAACTCAGGTTGTTACCCGTTTGCTTGCCCCCCAGTTATCAGCAAGAGAACTTCAGCATGAATGTATTACAAGCATCGGCAACGAATTTGAACATAATTTTACACAACAGCTTTATGTTTCGGCAAAAGTATGGAATGCTGCATCACTTGCTAAAGAATCAGCTATTTACTTGATTAACAAAGCGTTTACGGAATTACCGGAAAATGCTTCCGCACAGGATCTTGCTTTAAAAATTATTGAGCAAGGCAATACTGCTGCTGATACAAACTCAATCAAAGCCATTGAAGAGCTCAAGAACGAGCTTCAGCAATCCTGCTGATAAATAAGACCGGGGTATTTTTTATCCATTCCCTTGTATAAAGGAAGTTTGATCCCGTCAAAATCTTTGGAGATCAAATTGCATTTGCCAGCAGCTATCATTTTACCTTCAGGATTTTCGGCAATGATATTTACGTTGAGCACTGTGTTTCCTTCACGCAACACCTCGGCTCTGACAACAAGATGTTCTCCTTCGTTAACTCCTGCCAAAAAATCGATGTAAAAATTCGAAGAAACATACAATTTGTCTTTTCCGAGGCTGTAAACAGCTACCCCAAGGGCATCATCCATCATAACCACAAAAACACCGCCCTGCAATGTTCCCAGCGGGTTTGTCATTTCTTTTCTTACGGTGTATTCAACAGTTGCCGAACCCGGTGAAACTGCTTTAAGTTTCCCGTTCAGCCATACTCCTACCGGTGAAGGTGAATTATCCAAATGTTGCCCGATGAGGCTTTGCAGAAAATTAAGTTTTAGGTTGGACATTTTGAAAAATTAACTTGTTAAAATGTATAAATCAGTCTCCGTTTTTAGCATAATTGTAAATCATCCGAAGAAGATGATCATATTTTTTATAAATTACAGCCCGCTTGAGTTTTAGTGTCGGAGAAAGCTCTCCGTTTTGCTGATTCCACTCTTCACATACCAGGCGAAAGCGCTTAATTTTTTCATGCTCACCAAGTGTTCGGTTAGTTTTATCTACTTCTTTCTGATAGCGGGCAAGAACCAATGAATTTTTTATCAGGTCTTCATTATCGCGGTAATGTACTTTGTGTTTGGTTGCCCAAAAATGTAAATGATTGAAATCGGGGGAGATCAATGCACTTGCAAATTTTTCGTTAACCCCCACTACCATGATTTGTTCAATAAAAATAGATTCCTTGAATTTGTTTTCAATTAACTGGGGAGCAATATATTTACCCGAAGAAAGTTTAAAGATTTCTTTTTTACGATCGGTAATCTTCAAAAATCGGCCTTCTTCCAGGTAACCAATATCTCCGGTATGGAACCAGCCTTCACTGTCTATCACCTCATTCGTATAATCAATATCTTTGTAATAGCCCAGCATGAGGTTCGGTCCTTTGACCAGTACTTCCCCTTCTTCTGAAAATTTCACTTCAACTCCGTCAAGTATCGGCCCAACAGTACCAAATTTAATATCCGGCCAAAACGGGAACCCGACAGCGATAACAGGTGCTGTTTCAGTTAACCCATAGCCTTCAACCACTTTTAGTCCTGCCGCCCAAAAAATTCGTGAAAGCCTTGGTTGTAATGCTGCTCCACCCGAAATAATGATTTTGATTTTCCCTCCCAATGCATCCCTCCATTTCCTGTACACCAGCCTGTCTGCAATCCTGCGTTTGAATTCATACAAAATGCCGTTTTGACCATTCAATTCATACTTGAAACCCAATTTCAATGCCCAGTTAAAAACTGTTTTTCGGAGAGGTGAAAGGTCTTTTCCTTTCGAAACAATTTTGTCGTAAACTTTTTCGAGCATACGAGGAACCGTTGTAAAGCCATCAGCTTCTATTTCCTTAAGATTGGCTGACACTGTACCAAGGTTTTCGGCATAATAAATACTAATACCAAGATACTGGTAATGATAATTTAACATTCGCTCGTAGATGTGGCATAAAGGGAGAAAACTCAAAACCTTATGATTACAGTTCAAAGGTTGTATCCTGGAAGTGGCAATAAAATTGGAAACAAGATTTTTGTGAGAAAGCATGACTCCTTTTGATAATCCTGTTGTACCTGAAGTATAAATTATGGTTGCTATATCATCAGGTAAAATCGAGTTCTTGACAGAATCCAAAACCGGTTTGAGTTTATTTTGATGAAGCTCACCCTGATCTATGATTTCCAGCCAGTTTGGTACTCCTTCAACGTCGTTAAAAGTAAAAATACGTTCGATTGTTTTAATTTCTTTTATCACTTCTTCGAGCCGGTTAAAGAGTGATTTGTCAGAAATAATGATTGCTTTTGCATCAGAATGAGATAAAATGTGCTTGTACTCTTCCAGACTAATAGTAGGATAAATCGGAACATGTACCACTCCCGTCATCAACATACCCATATCGGCGAAATTCCATTCCGGTCTGTTGTTGGTAACAGTTGCAATCTTATCTCCTTTCCTGAAACCCAACGCCATCAGGCCAATACCAAAGAGATTGGACATTTTCACGTATTCAGCTGTACTGTATTTTTCCCACTCTCCGTTTTTTTTACTGGCGAGAGCATCTGTTTTAGGGAAATGAAAAGACTGGTGATCGAGTAAATCAAAAACCCTGGATACCTCCATATTCAATTTTTTTGCAAATTAACATGAATTTTATTTTAAATAAAAAGCAGATTATTAATCCAAAAGCTTAATTTCTGTAAGAACCAATACTCACTTAACTTTCCCCCAATAACCTCCCCAAAGTGTTAAAAATAACAAATCCTTGTTCTTATGCGTTAGTTTTAACTTGCTTTGCAACTTTTGATGCATCAGGCATCTTGAAATCTTTCTAATACTTTGCTTTGATAGGTAACCGGTTGATTAAAAGTACTACATTCAGACTTTTTGTGCAGAATAAATGGATTTCAATACTGTTTTTTATTAGTCAGATAATGCCATTCCAGATTTTTGGTCAGGTAAAGTTTGGGCAGTCAATGAGCAATTTCAGCGGAATTTATGGCGTTCACTTAAACCCAACATCCACTGCCAATTCAAAGGTTTTTCTTGATATTAATTTTTTCTCGGCAGGGCTTTCGGTAAATAATAATTTCATTTTCATTCACAAAGAAGATTTCAAACTTGGCAATTTGCTTAGCACTAATCCCATTTTCCCATCCACAGCAATACGGGGTCAAGGAGTGGATTACAGTGAAAAATACGACCTTATCTACGCATTTGTCAAAACCGAAGTCATCGGACCTTCCTTTTCACTTTCATTGGGTCAGCATTCTTTTGGGCTGTTTAACCGCGGTGTAGTTATGACCTCTGTGTATGATCTGCCATCTGAAATTGCTGTTATGGTGTTCGAAGGTCTGGATCATCTCCCTCTCCATAATCTCGACATTTCCGGAAAAGATTTTAATCTGGCTGCTCTTGCATGGATTGAAACAGGTTTAAATTATTCCTATATTTTAAAACGGGGAGTGTTGGACAACTGGTCAGTTGGAGCAAATTACCGAAGGCTGACAGGACATTCCGGAGCCTATGCCAACATCAATGATGTTGATTTTACGCTTTTCAGTGACTCGAGACTCGAATTTCGCAATCTGAACACCAGATTAGGTTTTTCCTTACCACTCGATTATTCTTCCAATGATTATCCCGGACCATCGCCTTTCTTTAAAGGTCGTGGAAATGCTTTTGATTTTGGAATTACCTACCGGAGAAATTTGAAATCATATTATTTGCCACCACCTTCCCGAAATTGCGAGTATGATCAACGCCCTTACCTTTTCAAAATTGGAATTTCGCTGCTTGATTTGGGGAGTATCAATTATTCATCAAACGTTTTAGAACAAGAATTCGAAAATGTATCGGTCAACTGGAATCGGGTGGATACAACCAGCTTCAACAACATCAACACCCTGACCAGCCAGTTGAGCAAAGTATTTTACGGAGATTCCCTGGCTTCGTCAACAGGGAGAAACGACATTCAGATCAATTTACCTACCTCTCTAAGCTTACAGGCCGACTTCCAATATTTTCCAAACTGGTATCTTTCAGGTGCACTCATTCTCCCTGTCAAAAGTGGAAATTTTCAGGTAAGAACACCAAAACAAGGTTACCTTGGATTAAGGTATGAAGCTGAAAAATTTGAAATTGCCCTTCCTTTATCCTATTACGAATTTGAACATCTTCACGTTGGCTTACATGGCAGGTACAAGTATTTTTTCGTTGGAACGGATAACCTTGCATCGATTCTGGGAGTCAGTGATTTATACGGCTACGATGTCTATTTTGGCATAAAATTTCATCTTCAAAAAGGTTATTGCAAAAACAAGAGACCCGCCAAAAACTGCAAGCACTTATCCTTTTAAAGCGGAATAACTTTTTTTTAGAGAACCTGTGAGGAAAATCAAAAATTTGTATTTTTGCAGCCCGTTCCTGATTCTTCATTAAGAAGATGACATCTATTTTAAGTTTGACAAGTCAACAATCAATATATACGGTGCATGTAGCTCAGCCGGTTAGAGCATCGGATTGTGGTTCCGAGGGTCGTGGGTTCGAATCCCATCTTGCACCCTACCCCCTGGAAATGGGGTTTTTTTTTTGCCGTAATATCCTGAAGACCAATTATATTAATCGCTGATTTGCATAGACTTAATCAGCGCAAATTAGTTGCTGCAAATCAAGCACATGCACTCTAATTTCTCATTGAATAAACTTTAGTACGATCTGAATCTACCTGACTGTAGCAGATTCTTCACGACGATCCTCGGGGAAAGACAGGGTGAAAATTAAAGCTTCAAGTTGCCGGAGCAAATCTTTTTTCTCCTTGTTTGGGTGATAAACATAACCATCAATTGTGACAACCCGATTTTTCCTCTGATCTACCATGGTGTAATTAATGAAAGGACCTCCCATAAAATCTCCTTCCAATTCCCACAGGCCGCGCATTTCTACAGCAAAGTTGTCATTGAAATTTATCCGGCGGACCATTGGAGGCTCAACCATCGAAACTTTCATGAAAGAGCCGTCTAAAGGTCCTAATACTTTGGCTTTTGTATAATGATTGCGCAGATTAATAATTTGATCCGGCTCAAAAGCCAGTGTATCCGTATATGGATAGAAGTAAACAAGTAAACCCTGACTAAAATTTTGAGCTTCCCGCCGCAACCATACAAAATCATCATCAATGGCAGCAACCATAAAGCTTTTGGGTATCATTAAATCAATATCAAAAGTACTTTTTAATTGATTTTGAATGTTAACGTCTCTGATTGTTCCAAAAGCTAAAACTGCTCTCCGACGCTCATTGGAATTGAATAAATCCATAAAGGCTTCTTTACGTAAGTCAAATTCGGTAAAAAAGGTTTTTTCGTCAGCAACTGTCATTTTGATTATGCGTTGTGGTTTTGCCCAAAAATCTTCCCTGGTTTCGATAACTGGTGATAAAAACTTTGGATTGATGTCCAGAATAAAAATATTATGATGGGTTTTAAACATTTGCGAGAAGCCTGATTCAGGAACATGTGCAAGATCAAAAATCTTTTCAGGTTGAGGCAATCCTTCCTGGTAATTACCAAAAAAACTACTGATTTCTGAACCAACGCGACCTTTCCACAGTGTTTCGCTGTTGGTAACAACGACTATTTCATTAGTTTTACCTGTAGAAGGCTTTAGCCCTGAACGATCGCTGTCACAGGAATAAAAAATGCCCGTCGGCAATAAAACCAAAAAGATCAAAAAAAATGAAATTTGTTTATTCCTCATAATGATTGAATTTTATTGATAAAAGCAAATGCATTATCCTGCCAAAGCAATTTTTAATTTTTGCCCGGGTTTGATTGAATTACTGTTTCTGAGGTTGTTTATTCGTTTTAAATCTTCTACTGAAACACCCCGATACTTTTTGGCGATTTCCCATAGAGTATCTCCGGGTTGCACAACATAGTAAATATATCCGTCGGCTGTTCCGGAAGCATAATGGTTATCGGAGTTTGCACCCGAGTTATCTCCATTAATGACAAGGGTTTGATTTGGGTAGATAGTATTGGAATTCAAATTGTTCCATAGCTTTAGCTGTTTTACCGTACAATTATACTTTGAAGCGATAGAGCCAAGGTTTTCTCCTCTTCTGACCTTATGTTTAATTTTTTCACCATTCTCGGTCGCTGATTTTTGGGCAGTGGTGTTGCTGATCGGGGTGCTACTTCGAACAACCAGCTTCTGACCAGGATGTATCATTGTGGTTCGCAGGTTATTCCATGATTGAATCCGGGATACCGATGTATTATACCTGTGGGCAATTCCACCCAGAGTTTCTCCTTTTTTTACAATGTGAATCTGAGCCTGTTGAGCTTCTTTAACCAAAGCGAGCAATTTTTCTTTCTCCAGTCCTTTCTGGGTTTTGTGGTTGTAAATTTCTTCTTCTTTACTCACAAAATAACCAGTCAGGGTTCGTGGTAGGCGAAGCACATATTTATTATTACTTGTTGCCGGAATAATCCCATCTTTAAAAGAAGGATTCAGATATCTGAGGTCTTCTTCAGATATGCTGAGAATCTCTGAAATCTGATCGAATGAAAGTACATCATAGACCTGCACAGTATCGATGGCATTGTATAATATTCCCGGATGTACCGGATAAATGTTATGTTCGGCTGCATGATTCATTACATAGGCAACAGCAATAAAGGCCGGCACATATCCCCGGGTTTCGCGGGGAAGGTACGGCCAGACAGCCCAATAATTCTTAAGCCCGCCGGCACGACGGATAGCCTTGTTTACATTACCACTACCGGAATTGTAAGCAGCCATTGCCAGCCACCAATCCTGATAAATGTCATACAGATCTTTCAGGTGACGAGCTGCCGCTATGGTCGATTTATAAGGATCGTAACGATCGTCCACAATTGAGTTTGATTGTAATCCATACATCTTACCCGTTCCATACATAAATTGCCATAAACCTTTTGCGCCTGCTCTTGAACCGGCAACCGGGTTCAATGCTGACTCTACAACAGCAAGATATTTAATTTCAAGAGGAATATCATATTGATCAAAAATCTCTTCAAACATAGGAAAGTAAACCTCGGCCAGACCTAATATGCGTGCAGTCAGTGCTCGTTTTTTTACTACATACAATTCGATGAAATTTTTTACTGTTGCATTAAAGGTAAACTCGAGAGGCGTATTCAGGTTCATGCTTGCAATTCTTGCAGCATACACAGAATCAGGAAATACAGGAACCTCATTTTCAGCATAATGGTAAATGTTCAGTTTGTCTCTTTCAAAAAGCGCTTTATCATCCCCAAAAAATCTTGCATTAACCAGGCTATCAAGCATATACAGCGTACGCGATTCTTTTAAAAGCTCGCCGGCAATTTTGCTGTCGTTCATTTTCAGGTTCGAAAACTTAACCAGGGAGTCTTCCTGCGCAAATATTTCAACAAAGAATGTAGAATCAGAGGTAATTGTATCAGTTTCGTAATCATAATACTGATTAAAATCTTCTTCCGAGAACAATTTTGTTTCTTCTTCCATATCCATGGATTCGCTGAAAACTTCAAATTGTTCGGCAGAATTATCTTTATAATTGGATGAGTTGTTAACTTTACCGGCAGATTTAAAAAAGGTGCAACCGGACATTAGCAAAAGTAACGATAATATTGCTGCTGTGAATGAGTGACCTTTTTGAGAAGTCATATTTTCGAAATTTAAGTAATTAACGACTAAGGCCTGATTTATTTTTTAGTGTCGCAAAATTAATCAGGAAAACTTTTCTGAATAATTAAACAACATAATAATGAAGCTTTAATTTTGAGTGAAAGTTACTTCTAAATGAGCAAATTATTCTGTTTTTTTATCGGATTTGCTAAATATCCGGAAAAAATTATTTTTTAGAGGTGTGAAATTAAATACCTATTTTAACCATCTGATAATTAAATAGATATTCAGAATAAAGTAGGTATCACTCAAATTACATGAATTTTGCTTCATTAAAACATACAGCAGAACACGAATAACATGGCTATTGCGAATTTACCCATTTGTGAAGATCAGTTGAAGCCGTGTCATCAATATTCAAATTAATTGAATGGTAATGGATAGAAAAATCATTAGTATCCGGGAAACTATTTGAAGACCCCTTTCACCAGCCGTAGCTTAGTAATGACAAGACTTTCAGGATATTTATAATAAAAATGGGGTTGGCGGCTACGCCGCCAACCCCATTTCCAAAAACGTAACTAACTGAACACCTCATTTAAATTTTTACCCTTACTTCAAAATCGTTATTTAACCAGGGTCATTTCGTTTATCAGATGTTTTGCTCCGGCAAATTTGTCGATGATGAAAAGAACATACCGAATATCCACATTTATGGTTCGCTGCAGTTCCGGTTCAAAAGCAATATCGCCGCTCATAGCTTCCCAGTTTCCGTCGAAAGCAATACCAATTAGTTCTCCATTACCATTGATTACAGGACTACCAGAATTTCCCCCGGTAATATCGGTGGTAGTCAGGAAATTTACAATCATTTTACCATCAACTCCATATTGACCGAAATCTTTAGTTGCAAAAAGCTCTTTCAATTTTTTATCTACAATAAACTCGTCATTTGAAGGATCTTCTTTTTCCATAACACCTTTCAGGTGTGTAATATAATCGTAATGAACAGCATCAGCCGGATAATAATCGCGAACGGTTCCATAAGTAAAGCGCAAGGTTGAGTTGGCATCCGGATAGTATTTAATTTCAGGATTCATTGCCCTCAGCCCTGCAATAAACAAACGCATATTTTTATCCACATCGGATTGCCCCTGAGCCATGGCTGCCTGATATCTCATCATCCCTTCCATCAGTGATTTCATTAAAGCTGCACCCGGATCTTTATCCAGTTTCTTTTGTTTTGGTTTATCCAGAAATTGATCATAGCGTTCTTTGCTGGTAAAAATGGAATTATCAAAGACATAGCTCACATAATCTTCAATATTGTTATTGAACTTTTCGCTGATAGTGGTAAAAACTGATGGCAACTGTTCAGCAGTTAATCGTTTCTGATACAGTTTCAACATTGCTGTAAGCATGTCCCGGTCAATAGAAAAATCATAATTTTCAAAGAAAGCTTTCGAAGCTTCTCTGAGCGATTCAACCGTGATTTCTATTTCAGTTTTCTTATTTTTTGCATCAGCCAGTTGAGCCTGCAAAGGAGTTGTTTGCTGGGCTAAACTAACAAATTTTACATTACCCGAACCCATAGCCATGAAATAAAAAGGAGTTACAATATCCGTCATCCCTTGATAAGCTACTTCCATATTTTTCAAAACATCATTGTACTTGTTTTCAGGTGCTGCACTTCTGCTCATCCATTTTGTAAAATCTTTTTCAATCTGTTCTTTTTTACTTTTTACATCAAGATTTTTCAATCCGCGTGTTTGCCCGATATAATATTTCCAGGCATTGGCAAGTCCGGCATAATCAGAAGCATATTTGATTCGTGTAGCTTCATCAGCATCCATGTAGGTTTTCATAACTTCCAGAATAGTTCCAAGCAAATCAATAATGGCAGGATTTTTTTGATTAATGGCAAATTCGATACCGTAAGAAGTAAGATATCGCTCAGTATTTCCCGGGAAA